>Ga0334890_1000135_pt1 | contig 138044 bp, 118 predicted proteins | sample GraSluR1_MG_3_FD_207220 | JGI IMG/M metagenome (GOLD analysis project Ga0334890, IMG submission 207220) | Sludge microbial communities from methane-producing bioreactor in Wageningen University, Netherlands - Granular Sludge_31_08-R1 | ecosystem: Engineered > Bioreactor > Anaerobic >... | reverse complement strand
TGTCAAGCTATATGGAAAAATAATTGGCACTACAGTTTTTGGCGAGAAAAAATTAAACCCGCATTAATAAAGGGTTTCGCAAATTTAGAATGCCAAAATCCGCCTTCAACTGTAAAAGATCAGCTTAACACTTTTGCTAAGGTTCCCGGTGACAAGTATTTCACCCCTGCTTTTCTTTTTATCTGCTAACCGGACAGTCATCGGCAGTTGATCTTTGATTATCAGACTGAAGAGATTACAGTTGACAATGAAAAAGGATGAGACAAATATGTCATCGTTAATTGAATGAATCAAAAGGAAATTATGGGGGACTGAATTAATATGGGTAAGTTATCACCCTATCTTTACCTGTTACCGGCAACAATAATTCTGATTCTGTTTCGTTTTATACCAATAGTCTTGTCATTTTTGATCAGCTTTTTCGAATGGACGATAACAGGTCCTGCCGGCTTTGTCGGTCTGGAAAACTATCATCTTATCCTCGGAGATCCTGATTTTTGGCAGTCTATGCTAAATACTTTTTATTTGGTGATTTTTGTAGTCCCTCTGACCATTATCTTCTCTCTGACCTTTGCTGCTTTGCTTAATTCTATAACGTTTATCAAAGGATTATTAAGAACGGTCTATTTTATCCCGACCGTTACCTCTATGGTAGCAGTATCAATTGTTTGGCGGATCATTTTTCATCAACAGAGCGGACTTGCAAATTTCTTGCTGGAGAAGATCGGAATAGCTCCACTCGGCTGGCTGGCAGAAAGTACCGGTATCTTCCATCTTTTGTTTCAGGGAGTAGGAATCAGTTTGCCTGATTTTCTCGGCGGACCGTCATTAGCTCTCTTTGCTATCATAATTGTTACGGTCTGGAAGAGTATTGGTTATAATGCTATTATCTATCTGGCAGGCTTGCAGAATATTCCCAAATCTTATTATGAAGCAGCTGAGATGGATGGAGCAAATAAAGTGAAGCAGTTCTTCCACATAACTCTTCCTTTGATTTCCCCAACTACTTTCTATGTTCTGATCATGACTACAATTGTAACATTTCAGGTATTCGCCCAGGTCTATTTAATGACCGGACCTCCCATAGGCGGTCCTTTGGGGACAACGAAGGTTATAGTTTATTATATTTTCGAGCAGGGTTTCGGAGAAACACAGAATTTAAGCTACGCCAGTGCTATAGCTTTAGTCTTGTTTATGATTATTCTGACCCTAACCCTTATCCAGAAAAAAATGGAAAAATACGTTCACTATTAATAAGTCCGGTAAATGAGAGAGAATAATGACGAATTTCGGAAAATTTATAGCCTATATCCTGTTAATCTTCTTTGGTCTGGCAATGGTTATCCCCTTTGTCTGGATGATAACAACAGCAGTAAGGTCACAAATAGAATTCAATAAGGGAAACGTCGGTTTTCTCCCTATTGATCACTTCACCCTGTATATCGAAGATGAAAAGGAAACTGTAATTACTATCGTCAAAGCTGAGCAGGATAGTACTTATGTTCATTTCTTTGATGAATACGGAGAGATAACCCGTTCTTTTGTTAAAGTTTCCAATGAACAGATAGAAGAAAGACGAGAATTCAAGATCCATTGGGAAAATTTCGCCAATGCCTGGAAAAGGGTTCCTTTCGGTCGTTATTTTCTTAATACTATAATCGTTTCTCTCAGCTCAGTAATAGGCATTCTTATTACCTCTTCCCTGGCTGCCTATGCCTTCGCCAGAATGAAATTCAAGGGGAACAGTTTGCTCTTCAGCTTTTTTATTAGTATGATGATGGTACCACAGCCTATATATCTCATCCCCTCCTATGTTCTGCTCAATTACCTGGGCTGGATCGATACCTACTACGCCCTGATCGTTCCCTGGCTGGCACATATCTTTACTATCTTTCTCCTGAGACAGCATTTCAAGGCTATCCCGCAGGAGCTATTCGACTCTGCGGAAATTGACGGCTGCAGCCGTTTCGGTATTCTCTGGCGTATAGTTCTTCCTATAACAAAACCGATTCTGATCACAGCATCGGTATTCTCTTTGATTTTTAGCTGGAACAGTTTTATGTGGCCTCTGGTTATGATCAATTCCGAAGAGTTGAGGGTTTTGCAGGTAGGTTTGAGTTATTTCTCTCAGGAATCATCAACATTGACTACTCTGCTGATGGCAGCTTCTACTTTCAGTATCATGCCGCTGGTTATTCTTTTTATCATTGCCCAGCGAAAGATTATCGGCAGTTATGCCACTGCAGGTCTGAAAGAAGGATAGAGGATAATTATTGATTCAGAGTTAGCGGGCAAATATCCAGTTTAATTTCTGTTATTTTTTTTCTGTTCCGTTGCTATCTTCTGTTCCATCTCTGTCAGCCGGTCTCGCAGCTCAGCAGCCTCTTCAAACCTTAATTCCCCGGCTGCTTTCTTCATTTCCTTCTTGAGTAGTGCAATTATCTCTTCTTCGGAATCAAGATTGAAATACTGAGAGAAATCTACCTTCTTTTTCTTCGGTTCATATTCCTGATATCCCTCGGCAACAGTAGTGGAATCCATGATCTCCTGTACCGTCTTCATGATAGAGACGGGGGTAATATTGTGTTCGATATTATATGCTAACTGTTTCTTCCTGCGTCGTCTCGTCTCCTCTACAGCAGATTTTATCGCCGGAGTGACATTATCAGCATAAAAAATTACCTTTCCGTTGATATTGCGGGCTGCTCTGCCGGAAGTCTGAATGAGAGAGCGGGTGGATCTCAAAAAACCGGTCTTATCAGCATCAAGAATGGCGACAAGAGATACTTCCGGTAAATCAAGACCTTCACGTAAAAGGTTTATCCCAACCAGAACATCAAACTCGTCTAATCTCAAATCTCTTATCAGTTTAGATCTCTTGATAGACTCTATTTCACTGTGCAGATATCTGACTCTGATTCCTGCTTCTTTCAGGTATTCTGTCAAATCCTCAGCCATTTTTTTGGTCAGAGTTGTAACCAGAATCTTCTCTCTCACGGGTCGTTTATCTTTCTCTTCCTTCTCCCCTTCTTCTGAAGAAAGCTCTTCTTCGGTTACGATAGTCCTGATCCGGATCTCTTCCAGCAGATCATCTATCTGGGTAGCCAAAGGACGTATCTCTATCAGAGGGTCAGGCAAACCGGTCGGTCTGATCACCTGTTCTACAAAAACTCCTCCGGTCTGTTCCAATTCGTAATCTCCGGGAGTGGCTGAAACAAAGATTGCCTGATGAATATGTTCCTCGAATTCAGCAAAGGTTAAAGGGCGATTATCATAAGCTGAAGGTAAACGGAAACCGAATTCGACTAAATTCTTCTTACGGGACAGATCACCGCCATACATAGCTCTTATTTGAGGGAGAGTGGCATGAGATTCGTCAATTATTACCAGAAAGTCTTCCGGAAAATAATCCATGAGACAGAAGGGAGGTGAGCCTGCCGGCACTCCGCTGAGATGCCTGGAATAGTTTTCTATTCCCGAACAGAAATTTAACTCCTTTAACATCTCAATATCATACCTGGTTCGCTGCTCGATTCTTTGAGCCTCTACAAGCTTGTTCTGACCGTTAAAATACCTGACTTGCTCCGTCAGCTCTTTCTCTATGGATCCTATTGCCCTTTCTAAGCTCTCCTGGGTAGTAATGAAGTGTTTAGCCGGATAAACCGAATATTCCTCGACTTCTTCCAGAATATGATTGTTTATCGGGTTTATTCTGGTTATTCGTTCAATTTCATCTCCAAAAAATTCTACCCGGATAGAGTGCTCCATATAGGCAGGATAAATTTCTACTACATCTCCATGAACCCGGAAAGCACCCCTTTCGAAAGCGACATCATTCCTGCCGTAATGTATAGAGACCAAACGTTCCAGAAGATGATCTCTTTCCATTTCTTCACCCCGTTTCAGCGGGATAAGAGCCTCTTTATAATCCTGGGGGATACCTAAGCCATAAATACAGGAAACACTGGCAACTATTATCGTGTCACTCCGCTCCATTAGCGACATGGTCGCTCTTAGTCTCAGTTTATCGATCTGATCATTGATGTCGGTGTCTTTTTCGATGTAAAGGTCTTTTGTCGGAACATAGGCTTCCGGTTGATAATAGTCATAGTAACTGATAAAGTATTCTACGGCATTGTGGGGAAACAGTTGTTTGAATTCACCATATAGCTGAGCTGCCAGAGTTTTGTTGTGAGAGATGATCAAGGTCGGTTTTTGAGTCTGTTCGATTACATTAGCGATGGTAAAGGTTTTACCGGAACCGGTTACTCCCAGCAGTACCTGGAACTTTTCCTGTTCCTTGATACCATTGACCAGTTCTCTAACAGCCTGCGGCTGGTCTCCAGTAGGCTTGTATTGGGAAACGAGTTGGAATTTATTCATAGCCTCTCACGGTTTATCTCTTTGTGAACGAAAGAGAAAAAGGTTAATTTTGAGAAAATAATCTCCCTGGGTTAGATCCTTGACGTTGATCCTGATATCTCCCCACTGTTTAATATCTAATACCATGATATCGCTGAGATAGTATTGATCTACGAAGGCATAGTAATCCCGATAGGGGATGTAATCAAGAAAATCTTGCAAAGGCTCGCTGAACATTCTCATGTCCGGCAGGAAAGAACGGATAAATCTCGTTTCAAATGAATAGGATCTATATCTATTCAAGGATCTATATGGAGCTGTAGTATAAAACAGACTGCTCCGCCCGAAACGGTTAAAGCTCTCTTCATAATTCAGCATCATTAACCGCTCTAATTGCCGTTCGGTTAAATTGCTCGTGTCTGTTGCCTCAGTATCTTCCTGATCAAAATGAATTTCGGATTCAATAGCCGCGAGGAAAAAGGCTATAGAGGCTACTAAGGCAATTAACAGCAATATATTTGTTTTCATGCTTATCTCTGTTTTCTTTTCGTTTATCTATCTGACTAAACTATTTTCTTGATAACCTATTTCAGGAGATTTCTATCAGTTCCGAGTAAAACTACCCACTTAAACTTAAAAAACCTATCTGACTGTAAAGATATTTCTTCAAGACAAAGTTCAAGAGAAAAAATTCCGAATCCTTTTAGACAAGCTTGAATATTTGTCAGAGACAAGAGTTATTAACTCTCCTGAAAAAATTTATTGACATTATATATACTTTATTTTTATAGTTGGTCAAAAATAAGTGAGGTGACTTATGCCAAGAGGAAGACCAAGAAAAACTACTACTGAGTTTGATGAATCCAAAGCAGTACGTCTGACATTCAGACTTGATGAAGACACGGCAGCTATGTTCAAGACCATTGCTGCTATCAAGAGAATGAAACTTGAAGAATTAGGGAAAGAAGCAATTCACGATCTGATCAGGAAATACATTCCCCTGTTGAAAAATCTTCAGAGTCAGATCGACTAAAGTTTTACATGACAATGTTTAACTAATCAGCCCGTCTTTTGACGGGCTTTTTTTATGCTCTATTAGCTGTCTGCTCTCCATTTTTAACCGGATTGAGTAAGGTTATAGAGCAGAGAAACAGGCTATGAGAAGGCAACGACAGCTGTGTAATTGAAAAAACTTGCTTAAAAAGCCTGTTCAGAAAATTGTTGTTGAATTACTAAAATTGCAGAGGAGTATTTATGAGTTCAACCAAAGAAAAGATAGAACAACTACTCGACAGAGAAAAGAAAATCAGAGAAATGGGTGGTGCCGAACGGATAAAAGGACAGCACGAAAAGGGGAAACTCACCGCCCGGGAAAGAATTGATCTGCTTTTTGATCCCGGTACTTTCAGAGAAATTGATATGTTCGTCAAACACCGCTGTAATAATTTTGGTATGCCGAAGATTGATATTCCTGCTGACGGTGTAGTTACCGGTCATGGTTTGGTAAACGGAAGGCCGGTCTTTGCTTATGCTCAGGATTTTACCTCCCGGGGTGGTTCTTTGGGAGAGCAACATGCCCAGAAAATAGTCAAAGTAATGGATTTAGCCCTCAAAGCAGGAGTTCCGGTAGTTGGCATGAATGATTCAGGCGGGGCAAGAGTAGAAGAAGGGGTTGATGCCCTGAAGGGTTATGGCAATATCTTTTTCCGTAATTCCCGCGCTTCAGGAGTCATTCCTCAAATTTCAGTGATTCTCGGACCCTGCGCCGGCGGAGCAGTCTATTCTCCTGCCATGACCGATTTCGTTTTCATGGTAAAACATTCCAGCTATATGTTTATCACAGGTCCGGAAGTAATCAAGACAGTAACCGGCGAAGAGACAAATTTTGAGGATTTAGGCGGAGCAATGGCTCATAACTCCAAGAGCGGTAATGCTCATTTTGCCTGCGAGGATGACGAAGATGCCATAAATCAGGTAAAGAAGCTGTTAAGCTATCTGCCCAACAACAATATGGAAGACCCTTTAGTTGTGGAGAGCAAAGATGATCCTCACCGTATCTGTCATGAACTGGACACCCTGATCCCCGATAATCCGAAATCCGGGTATGATATGAAGGATGTTATTCACTCCCTGGTGGATGAAGGGATCTTTTTTGAACCTCATGAATACTATGCTAATAACGTAATTATAGGTTTTGCCAGACTCAATGGCAGGGTGGTTGGGATCATTGCCAATCAACCTCTCGTTCTTGCCGGCTGCCTGGACATTGATGCTTCCGACAAAGCTTCCCGCTTTATCAGATTTTGCGATGCCTTTAATATCCCTCTTCTGACCCTGGTTGATGTTCCCGGTTATCTGCCCGGTACCCATCAGGAATGGGGCGGAATTATCAGACATGGTGCTAAACTTCTCTGGTGTTATTCGGAAGCTACGGTACCAAAGCTCACGGTCGTTACCCGTAAAAACTACGGAGGTTCTTATATTGCCATGAGTTCCCAGCACCTCGGAGCCGATATGGTCTTTGCCTGGCCCACGGCAGAGATTGCAGTTATGGGGGCTCAGGGGGCAGCTAATATTATCTCCAGCTACCGCAAGGAGATAAAGGGAGCAGAAGACCCTGTTAAAAAACGGCAGGAAAAAATCCAGGAATACGAAGAGGCTTTCAATAATCCCTATATAGCTGCTGAAAGAGGGTACATTGATGCTGTTATCCGTCCCTCGGAAACAAGGGCAAGATTGATAGATGCCCTGGAAATCATGCTGACCAAGAGTGAATCTCTTCCACCGAAAAAGCACGGTAATCTGCCGGTTTAAGGAGATAATCATGACAAAAGAAAAAAAAATGCAAGCAGCGATAACCGGTGTTCTCTGTTACTTACAGGAAGAGCAGCAACAGAAAGCTAAAACGACTAAACAAGAGATTTCTCAGCAACCGGGTAATTGGGCATTTTACAGCAGGCAATTGACCATGTTGAACCGTGACCGGATGCAGAGAAGAGTAATGAAAAGATAGCATAAATGATATACTCAAGATCAGTGAATGCTCGCTTTTGTTCCTTTCAGAGCCTCTCTTGGAGAGAAGACGAAATTCTGCTGGTCGGAGATGAAGAAATTGAAGATAAAAACAGATAATAGAACCATAGTCTTAGCAACGCTATACGATTTACTTTTTTGTTCATTTGTTATTAACAATAAGCAGGAGGATTTATGACCCCAAAGTCACAGGAGAAAGATTCTAAGAAGAAAACGATGAATTTCGATAAACATAACGCTGTTGCCATGACAGAGATGAAGTATGAAAAGAAGAGAAAGAAAGCAGCTAATCCCATTAAAGTCCAGGATTTAACCTTCAGGGATGGTCACCAGTCTATTTTTGCTACCCGCGGCAGAACTGAAGATATGCTGCCGGTTGCCGAACTAATGGATCAGGTAGGCTTTTCATCCATGGAGATGTGGGGTGGAGCGACCTTTGATACTATGCATCGCTATCTCAATGAAGACCCCTGGGAAAGGATCAGAACCCTGAAAAAATATATGCCCAAAACCCCTTTCTCGATGCTCTTGAGAGGTCAGAATCTGGTCGGGTACCGAAATTATGCCGATGATGTTGTTGAAGCTTTTGTGCAAAGAGCTTGTGATAACGGTATTGATATTTTCCGGGTTTTTGATGCCTTAAATGATTTCCGGAATTTCAAGACTGCCGTTAAGATAATCAAGAAAAACGGGAAACACTTCCAGGGAACTATCTGCTATTCTTTGACCGAATACAGAATGGGTGGCGAGATCTACAATATTTATTATTATCTGCAAAAGGCAAAACAGTTACAGGAACTCGGGGCAGAAACCGTTTGTATCAAGGATATGGCCGGACTGGTCTCTCCTTATGATGCCTATAATCTGATAAAAGCGCTCAAACAGAATCTCAAAATCCCTGTTCACCTCCATACACATTTTACCTCCGGAATGGGAGATCTGGCAGTTTTTAAGGCTATTGAAGCCGGAGTTGATCTGGTAGATACCTGTATGGCTCCCTATGCCTACAGAACATCTCACCCTGCGATCGAACCTATTGTTGTTTCTCTCTACGGTACTAACCGGGATACCGGATTCGATATTGAACTCCTCGCCGAAATTGACCGGCAGTTAGAGAAGGCTTGTCCCAAGTATCGTTCTTTTCTCGATAATACAAAAATGTCCATCATTGACACGAATGTTATTCTGCACCAGACACCGGGAGGAATGCTTTCCAATCTGGTGAATCAACTCCGTCAGATGGACGCTCTGGATAGACTGGATGAAGTATTTGAGATTCTTCCCAAAGTACGAAAAGATCTCGGACAGGTTCCTCTCGTTACTCCTACCAGTCAGATCGTCGGTATCCAGTCGGTGAATAATGTCCTCTTTGATTCCTTTCCCGGAGAATACAGTAAGATCACTGAACAGGTTAAAGACCTCTGTTACGGTCTCTACGGCAAAACACCCGCCCCGATAAATAAAGATGTGCAAAAGAAAGCCCTGAAAGGTTACCCCCGGGGAGAGAAACCGATCACTGTCCGCCCCGGTGATATTTTGGAACCTGAGCTTCCGGTTATCGAAAAAGAGGTTAAAGGCCTAGCCAAAAATAACGATGATATTCTTATTTGTGCTCTCTATCCGGTTACCGGGAAACGTTTCCTGAAATGGAAATATGGAGAGGAAGAGATCCCGGACGAAGTAAAACCGAAATCGGAAGAAGATTGCTGCCGGGAACAGGAATTGATCAGAAAAGCTTTGGCAGGCGAATTGATTGAGAAACCTCAAAAAGAAGCACCCCCCAAACCCGAAAATCTTCGTTCCTTCAATGTCTATGTTGATGATGAATATTTCAAGGTTGAAGTAGAAGCCGATGATAGTTACCAGCCACCGGTAAAGGTTTCAGCAAATCCCGGGACTGCTCCGGCAAGACCACAACCGGCAGCACCACCCAAAGCAGAAGCTAAAATAGCAGCCGGTTCTACTCAGAAACAGAAAACAGAGGTGCATGCAGGTATCGGAGAAGAAGAAATAACGGCACCAATCCCCGGAATGATCGTGGAATATAAAATTAAAGAAGGGGATACGGTAAAAGCCGGAGATACTATCGTCGTCCTGGAAGCTATGAAAATGTTCAATAACCTCACAGCTCACTCTGATGGTATAGTTAAACTCATTACCAAACAAGCTGGAGATAATGCGGGCAAGGACGAAGTACTCTGTATTATCGAGAAAACCTGATAATCAACCAATAACTTAAATACTCCTTGACGGATTTAACAGTATTTTTTTCCTGAATTCCGACTCAGGTAGTTATTCCGGAATAGCTCAGCGGTAGAGCGGGTGGCTGTTAACCACTAGGTCGGGGGTTCGAATCCCTCTTCCGGAGCCATTATAAATAGAGCCTCTGCAACAAGCAGAGGCTTTTTTCTGTCTGTACCCTGTTTGCCTTGATTCTCTTTTCATGGCTTTTTAAATTACATTCGGAAACTCTTCGGAAAGCTTTTCTTGACAGATTAAATTAATTTCTAATCCCTTCATCTAACTTTTAAAAGCGTAGAATAGGGGCTTTATGGTAAACATTTTTGATATTCACAGATCAATTATCAAGGATTACAGATCCTATGTAGAGAGCTTCATAAACATCCACGATCCTCAGATCAACGAGATAGTCAGAAAAGAAATTGATAGTGATAAGCTCTGGCCTGAGCCTCTTATCGGGTTTAACCCCGCTTATAAAAGCGGAGATTCTGTTGAAAGTCTTATCGACTCCAACATACTCCGTACTGAAATGAAGAATGTATTAAGGGATTTTGTCCTTCATGAACATCAGGCAGAGGCTATCAAGCTCGGTTGTTCTGACCGGGACTTTATTGTTACTTCCGGCACAGGTTCCGGTAAATCCCTGACATATTTCGCAACTATATTCAATTACATCTTCTCGTTGCCTGTAAAGGTGAAGAGTATCAAGGCAGTCATTGTGTATCCGATGAATGCCCTAATCAATTCTCAGACGGAAGAGCTTAGAAAATTCCAGGAGCGTTATGAAGAATCCGGAAAGCCGTTCCCGATAACTTTTGGTCAATATACCGGCCAGGAGTCACAAGATATACGGACTGATATCCGGGAAAATCCACCCGACATATTATTAACCAACTATATGATGCTGGAACTGATTCTGACAAGATTACGTGAAATGGGGATGAGAGAGTCTATCTACAGGTCGTTAAAGTTTCTTATCTTTGATGAGCTTCATACCTACAGAGGGCGTCAGGGTTCAGATGTAGCGATGTTGATCAGGAGAATCAGAGCCAAGTCGAGGAACAGAGTGATATGCATCGGTACCTCAGCCACAATGGTCTCCGGTGCCTCACAAAATGAACAGAAACGTAAAGCAGCAGAAGTTGCTTCTCTGTTGTTCGGTATTAACTATAAACCGGAGCAGATTGTAAATGAAACATTGTCTCCTTCATTATCAAATCAGGGAAGGTCATTATCGAAAGAAAACCTCTTAGAGAGCCTTCAACAACCGATAGACATCAATGCAGCCGAGAAAGATTTACTTGTTCATCCGCTGGCTGTCTGGCTGGAAAGCTCAATTGCTTTAAAGAATAACGATGATATTCTGGTCAGGAATGAACCACACTCTTTTACTGAAATCACCAGACAATTACACGACTACACCGGTTTTGAGAGGGAGTTATGCGAGACAAGAATAAATGAATTACTACTCTGGATATCGAGGATAAACAATAACAGAGGTTTAAGAAGGGAATCACCTGTATTACCGTTCAAACTTCATCAATTTATCTCCCAGACAGGTTCGGTATATGTATCATTGGGAAGTGATGATAACCGGATCATTACTCTGGAAGCAGGCATCTTCAAGGGCAAAGATAAAGAGAAGAAACCGCTCTTCCCGATTGTTTTCAGTCGTGTTTCGGGGTATGAGTTTATCTGTATAACACTGAACAGCGCCTCTCAGAGTATCATTCCCCGCGATTTCAGAGAATTGACCGAAGAAGAAGATGATGATTCTGAGGCAGGCTATATCATCCCTTATGATGAAGTTTGGGAACCGGCTCAGGATCTGGAAAAATTACCGGATGCCTGGATAAAACAGTCAGCTTCGGGTAAAATTTCCCCGATCAGGAAATACGAAAGCTTCATGCCCCAAAGAATCACTTACGATGAATACGGAAATTATTCTTTGGGAACTGATATGAAGTACTCCGGTTGGTTCATGAAGGCGAAACTACTCTTTGACCCGACGAGCGGTACAGTTTACGATCCCAGAACCAGTGAGATGACGAAGCTGACGAAATTGGGAAGCGAAGGGAGGAGCACTTCAACCACTATAACAACATTCACGATCTTAAAACAACTCCAAATGATAAGCCCGAGACCCGAAGACCGGAAAGTCCTCAGTTTTACCGACAACCGCCAGGATGCCTCCCTGCAGGCAGGACATTTCAACGATTATATGCGGGTTATTCTCTTAAGGTCTGCCATATTTCAGGCTTTGAGAAATAACAAGGATTCTGCCCTCGATCATTCTAATCTCAGTCAGGAGATATTTAAAGCACTAAATTTGAGGCAGGAAGAGTATGCCGATCAGCCTTCGGATTTTCCCGGCCAACGGATTAGTAATGAAGAAGCACTACAGGATTATATCACTTACCGTGCTTTTTACGATTTGAGAAGAGGCTGGCGGGTTATTTTACCCAATCTGGAACAGAGTGCTCTGCTCCGTATCGATTATAAGCATCTCCATGAAAACTGTGCCCTGGACAAACACTGGCAGCAAGTTCCATATTTTAGTAATCTGCAACCGAAAAAGAGAGCAGAGATCGTATTTCAGGTACTGGACTATTTCCGTCGCTCTTACGCTATCTACAGTCACGAGTATCTCACTTCGGGTCAGATACAGAGAAAGCGTAGGAACATGAATGAGAGGTTAAAGTCTGCCTGGAACTTCGACAAAAATGAGAAGATTCAGGAACCATATTTCATGAGGTACGAAACGATAAATTCCCGTTCGCTGATGTATACTGCCAGTATCGGTCCGCAAAGCGGGTTAGGTAAGTATCTGCGGGAATCACTCGCTGAATATACCGGGCAAAGGATCAATACTGAGGAATATCTGGAATTGATCAAATCTCTGACTGATTTGCTGGAAAATGCCGGATGGCTGAAATCTCATCCTGCCCAGAATAGAGAAGGTGAGGCGACAAGGATTTTCCAGCTTCGGATAGATCAGATTTTATGGAAAATTGGTGATGAAGAGACCATTATTTCCGATGAAGTAAAAAACCGCTCATACAAGATAGTAAAACCGATGCCGAACAAGTATTTTCAGAACGTTTATAAAACCGACTTTCAGAAACTGAAGCAGTATATTAGCAGCGAACATTCAGGGCAGATTAATAATGAAGACCGTCAGGAGAGAGAAGATAGATTCCGCAAAGGATTGATCAGTGTTCTCTTCTGCTCACCTACAATGGAGCTGGGGATCGATATCGCCAGTTTAAGTGTTGTTCACATGCGTAACGTGCCACCCAATCCTGCCAACTACGCTCAAAGAAGCGGTCGGGCAGGAAGAAGCGGTCAATCGGCTTTTATCTTTACCTATTGCTCCGGATTCTCTCCTCATGACCGACACTACTTCAATAATCCCAAAGACATGGTCGCCGGAGTGGTAGCACCACCGACCATTGACTTGAACAATGAAGAACTGCTGCGAACCCATCTCAATGCCATATATCTCGCTGAGGTGGGATTAGGACAGATTGACATTTCTTTGAGCGAGCTTATAGAAGAGGAGAATCTCGGTGAGTTGCCTTTACGAAGGGAGGTAATCGAGAGCATAAAACTAACCGAGAGCAAGCGCCGAAGCATTATTGAATACTTTAACAGCGTTATCGATGACATAAGAGTTACCCAGCTTGGCGAGACCCGCTGGTATTCGGAGGAATGGCTCAATCGTCAGATTGACTCTTTTGGCAATAAACTTGACCGCAGCATGGATAGATGGCGGAAGCTCTATAAATCTGCTCTCTCACAGTTGAACAGGGCACAGGCGATTATTAACTCAGGGCGTTATGCCAATAGAAGCCCCGAGATGAAAAATGCTTATCGGGAAATGTATCAGGCAGTTCGACAACGGGAACTTTTACGTAATGAAGTTTCCAAAGGAACTTCCCAGCTTTCCGAGTTTTATCCCTACCGCTATCTTGCCTCGGAAGGATTATTACCGGGGTATAACTTTACCCGTTTACCGCTGCGGGTATTTATCCCGGTTGGAAATGCCGGAGAGTATATTTCCCGTCCCCGCTTCATTGCCTTGAGAGAATACGGTCCCAGAAACATTATTTATCATAATGGTTCCAAATATCGGACAGAACAGTTAGTTGAGCAAGATATTGCGAATAAAATTAAAAAAGCCAAGATCAGTATAAACTCCGGATACTTCCTCTTTGGTCAGGAGTATAACCGTGAATTCTGCCCCTTCAGCGGAGCCCCTTTAGATGATGCTTCCAAGAGAAAGTTTTTTTCCAATCTGTTAGAAATGGCAGAATCCAAATCTGACGAAGTAGATCGGATTTCCTGTGAAGAAGAAGAAAGAGTTTCCAGCGGTTTTAATATTGAGACATTTTTTTCCGTTCCCGGCGGGATAGATACTATTACCACTGCACTCGTCAAGTCTGACCAAGAAGACTTTTTGAAACTGCAATATATCCCGGCTGCTCAATTGGTTCAAATCAACACCAGATGGATGGTAAGTAAGGAAGAGGGATTTCCGATAGGATTGACTACCGGTCGCTGGAAAAGAAGTAATCAACCTGAACAGAGTGAAGATATCAGGAGAGTTCAACTATTCACGAATGATACGGCAGACGCACTCTACCTCCAGCCTATTAAAGCCCTTGCCCTTGAACCGGACGGGGTAATAACCCTCCAATATGCCCTGAAGCTGGCAATTGAGACTGTCTTTCAGGTAGAAGCAAACGAAATTGGTGTCTGCCGTTTGGGCAATCCGGCTCAACCCAATATGTTTCTTTATGAAGCTTCGGAAGGGAGTCTCGGCATTCTCTCCCAGTTTGTAGAAGACAAAGACATCTTCTCGATCGTCATCAAAGAGGCATACAAACTTTTAAGGTATGATGATCCTGATTATCAGGACCCTGCTTCATATAATGATCTGCTCAGTTACTATAATCAGCGTGATCATCTCAAGATAGACCGCTTCTATATCAAAGATGCGCTCGAAAAATTGATGACTTGCCGGATCGAGATCACCGGTAAGCAGAATAGAAGCTACGATGAGCATTATGAAACTCTGCTCCGTTCCATTGATCCCAATTCCGATACGGAAAAGAAATTCCTCAAATACCTTTACGACAATGGGTTGAAGCTTCCCGATTCTGCCCAGAAACGAGTAGATGGTATTTATTCTCAGCCCGATTTCTTCTACGAGCCGGATATCTGGGTTTTTTGTGACGGCACCCCCCATGATTTAACAGCCGTCAGAGAAAAAGACAGAAAAGATCGTGACGCTATTCTTAATCGTGGTCAACAGGTCTTTGTCTATTATTACAGGGATGATCTGACAGAAATAATTGCCAGCCGTCCCGATATTTTTAAGAAGGTAAGATAGTTATGAGTTACAGTCCCGGTTCATTAGTCAAATCCCGCGGCAGGGAATGGGTGGTTCAGCCCTCGGAGAATAGCAATTTGCTGATCCTGAAGCCTTTAGGCGGTTCGGAAGAAGAAACCACCGGTATCTATCTTCCTTTGCAGTTGCCGGAAGACAGAGTAGAATCAGCCGAATTCCCCTTTCCCTCACCGAGAGATATTGGCGACATATCTACTGCCAAAATCCTCTATGATGCTGCCCGGCTATCTTTCAGAAGCGGTGCAGGTCCCTTCCGTGCTCTTGCTAAACTCTCCTTCAGACCGCGTGCCTATCAGATGGTACCGCTTATCATGGCACTCAAACAGGAAATTGTCCGGCTCTTTATCGCTGACGATGTGGGAGTTGGTAAGACTATCGAAGCTCTTCTGATAGTCAAAGAACTCCTCGAACGGCGTGAGATCAAGCGTTTTGCCGTAGTCTGCCTGCCGCATCTCTGTGAACAGTGGCAGCAGGAACTGAAAGACAAGTTCGATATTGACGCAGTCATTATCCGCTCCAACACCCAAGCCCGGCTGGACAGGGAGATCCATGAAGATACCAGTGTTTACGAATATTACCCCTATCAGGTGATTTCCGTTGATTATATCAAGTCTGATAACAGGAGACAGGTTTTCATTCACCAGTGCCCGGAACTGATTGTCGTTGATGAAGCACATACCTGTGCCCGCCCCAGCGGTGCTTCCAAAAGCCAGCAGCAACGTTATCACCTCTTACACGACCTGGCAAAAAAAGATAGCCAACACCTGATTCTGCTCACCGCTACACCCCATTCCGGCAAAGCGGAAGAATTCCAATCCCTTTTAGGTTTGATTAACCCCCGCTTTGAAACAATAGACCTTCCCAATGCTTCCCAAGCCGAAAGAGTCGAAATAGCCAAACACTTGATCCAGAGAAAAAGGGCTGACGTACAAAACTGGATGGGACAGGAGACTATCTTTCCCGACAGAGAACCGGGAGAGTTCGATTATGAACTTGCTCCTAAATACCGGGAATTCTTCTCGAAAGCTCTCGATTTTGCCCAGAGCCTTACTCAAAGGGATGAGGAATCGGGAACGAGAAAAAGAGTTCATTACTGGACTGCCCTCGGCTTGTTAAGGGGCGTTATGTCCAGCCCGGCAGCCGGTATAATGATGCTCAAAAACCGGATAAAGAATGTTGTGCCGGAAGAAGTTGCCCTGCTTGATGAGAACAATCCGATTCTGGATTCAGACTATCTGAGCGATGAGGATGGCGAAAGCGATTTTGTCCCCGATAATGTAGTTACCAAAGCAGAATGGTCGCAGCCGCAGGTCAAGAAAATGAACGATTTGGCAGATCAACTGGGAAGTATGATGAATCTGCAAGATGACCGCAAGGCAGCCTGGACTCTCGAGATAATAAGTGATTGGCTAAACGACGGTTACAACCCCGTCATTTTCTGCCGTTATATTCCGACAGCGAAGTATCTCGGCGAGTTGCTCAAACCGTTACTGGAAGCCTCTTATAAGCAGATAGATATTCAGATTATCACCAGTGAAGAGCCCGACGAAGTTCGCAAACAGCGGATAGAAGCTATGGGTAAAACAAAGAAAAGAGTCCTCTTTGCCACCGATTGCCTCAGCGAGGGTATAAATCTGCAGGATTACTTCACGGCTGTTCTGCACTATGATCTTCCCTGGAACCCTAACCGTCTGGAGCAGAGAGAGGGGAGAGTTGACCGTTTCGGGCAGAAAAGCCCCAAAGTAAAGGCATATCTCCTCTATGGGAAGGATAACCCTATCGACGGCACCGTATTAAAAGTCATTCTGCGCAAGGTCAGAGAGATTAAAAAGTCTATCGGGATTTCGATTCCATTTCCCGAAGATAGTAAATCAATCATGGATACCGTGCTGCATGCTGTTCTCCTTAATCCCCATCGGGTAAAAGAAAAACTTCAGTTAGAACTCGATTTTGGGGAGACCGATCCCATCAGGCAGGGAGAAATCAAAGCTACAAATGCCTATGAAAAAGCTGCCGACAGGGAAAAAATTTCCCGCAGCATCTTTGCTCAGCACTCTATCAAAGCCCAGGAGATAGAACAGGACCTGGTCGAAGCAGACGAATCTATCGGTAACCCGGATGTAGTCGAAAGATTTGTCAGTCTTGCCTGCGAGGTCCTCGGTATCCAACTCAACCGGGATAAGAAAGGGTATCAACTCTATACTGCTAATATCCCGGAACTATTGAAAACAGCTCTGCCTGTCGCGGAAAAAATTCCCGTTTCTTTCCATTCTCCCTCTCCCGAAGGATATTACTATCTGGGAAGAAATCACCTCTTTGTCGAGCAGCTCTGTCAGTATCTTATGGCTGATGCACTCTCTGATTATACCACAAAACAGATTGCCCGGGCAGCAGTTATCAAGACCGCTGAAGTTGATATCAAAACTACCATCTTCCTCTTCCGGGTAAGAAATGTCATCGAAGAGAAAAGCGGCAATAATCAAATTGTGGCAGAAGAGATGCAGCTCTGGGGTTATAGGGGAAGCACTGAAGAAGGTAGTTTTCTCACTGCCGCTGAATGCCGGAAACTACTTGATGATACCCGACCCGTAATGGACATGACCATTCAGGCACAGCAAAGCTGGCTGGAAAACGAATTGACTAATATCCCTGAGTTACAGATTTCCTTTGATAAAGTTGCCGAAGAACGCTCTAAGAAGTTGGTTGATGCTCACGAACGCTTCCGCAAAGTACTCGGTGGTTCTCGCTTTAAAGTCGTATATCCTGTTCTGCCGGTGGATATATTGGGCATTTATGTCCTTCTCCCCGATAGCTGATCCTGCTGAAAAGGATATCAATGAATGACAGTTATCGCTAAGTCATTATCTGTTGACAAAATAACATCGATTTTGCACGATAACATCGGCAAGGTTATCGTGCATATATGACGTTATGGTAAAGGAGATCATGTGAAAGTATTAAATGAGCTAATTTCGTATTTTGATAAGACTTTGGGTGTTGAGGTTGAAATAGAACAAAGAGCAGTTTTAAACAACTTGCCTTATTTCATCACTGATCACTATAGGCTTTACAAAGCAAAACTGTTAAACAGATGTTTTGTTCTAATGATTGATAAGTTTGTTCAGCATAGCTCTCCGGATGTTATTCGCAAGCACGTAGAGAAGGTGTCTGATAAGACAGGACTGTCTGTGATTTATGTTGTCTCTGCACTCACCTCTTTCAATAGAAAAAGACTGATTAACTATCGCACAAACTTTGTTGTTCCCAATAATCAGATGTATTTGCCACATTTGATGATAGATTTACGAGAGCATTATAGATCCCGAGAGCAAGAAAAGGATTATCTGACACCTTCTTCGCAAGCAATACTGATCTATTCCTTACTACACAGCAATAGGGAACTATACTCATCATCAATTTCCAAGGAGTTAAAGTATTCAGAAACTACGGTATCTCGCTCTTTCAGGGAGATATCAGGTTTCGGTATCGGGGATATTGTTAAAGACATTAGAGAAAACATTCTTAACTTGCCTCGCGAAAAAAGAGAATTGTGGAATAAAGCGTATCCTCTGATGAGATCTCCAGTAATGAAAGAAGTCTGGGTTAATAGCTATGATATCTTGAAAGAATTGCCTCTTGCCGGGTTATCTGCATTATCAGAATATACAATGATTGCTCCACTTCGAAATGAAGTATTTGCAATCAGTTCGGCTCAATGGAATCAAGCTGTAAAAGAAAAAACTGTTAAACAAAGTATTGAACCCGAAGCGACGGATTATAACAAAAAAATAGAAATATGGCATTATACAGCAAAATTGGTAAAATTCTCCAACATAGTTGACAAATACTCGCTATACTTAAGCCTGAAACAGGATCCGGATGAAAGAATCCAACATGCATTGCAATATATGCTGGAGGAAGAACTCAATGGTTAAGGGCGTAGATAAATTCAGGGAATGTTTTAAGGATTATTCTGACCAATTCATCTTGATTGGCGGTACTGCTTGCGACTTCCTTATGAGAGAGGCAGGCTTAGAGTTTCGTCGTACCAAGGATATTGATATTGTACTGATCATTGAAGTTCTTAACGAGGCTTTTTGCTACGCATTTCTTGATTTTATCTCTGCGGGCAAGTATAAAAATCAAGAACGAAGTGGTGGGGAAAAACAATTTTACCGTTTTTCTGATCCAAAGGATGAATCATATCCCAAGCAGATAGAACTGTTATCAAAAAAAGCGAAGGATTTGAAACTACTAAATGACAGAAGATACACCCCAATTAGTGTTCAGGACGAAACGACCACTCTATCAGCATTAATATTAGATGAAGATTATTATCAATACATCAAGTCACACAGAGTCATGTTATCTGATTTGCCATTTATTGATGTGGAGTGCATTATAGTGCTTAAAGCAAAGGCATGGTTGAACAATACTGAAAGAAGAGCAAAAGGTGAAGCAGTTAACAGCATAGATATTACAAAACATAAGAACGATATTGTACGTCTAAGCCAACTGCTTACACCGGATAAGCATTTACCACTACCCCCATCAATAAAGGAGGATATGATTGAGTTTATTAAGAGTTATGAAAAATCGGGAATAGATCCCAAAAGCCTAAAAGTAAATTCTAAACCGGAGGAAGTTTTTGCCAGGCTGAAAAGTTACTATCTGTTAGATGAAAAGGAGTCATAAGGTCATTTATTCCAGATAGAGATAATCTAATAGGAAACGATAGTTTAATGTGGTAATGAACCGCTGTTCAGTACCACTTTAAGATGAGCCGTTACCACATTAAAACCCAGCTATGTTTATCCGTGCAATTGGTGGACAAATAATATGAAGTACCCGACCATACGTATTGAAGGCTCAATCCTCAGTGCCGATATCCTCGATAAGATCGAGCAGGGGGAAATATCAGGTCAGAAACCGAAAGATTTCCGGCTGAACGGCTCCGGCAGCAAGGTCAAGGATGAGATCGTCAAAGCCTGGGGTGATGCTCAGGATTACTGGAAGATATACAAGCGAAAAGTGGAGAGCATCCCGGAGACAGTTACAGGGACAAGCGAAACGAGAAATCTCTGGATAGTTCCCCTCCTGAGTCTTCTCGGTTACGATATGCAGCTCTGCAAGTCTGCCAGGATTCTTAATGGCAAAAGTTATGCCCTCAGTCATAATGCCGTTAATCTCGACGAATTCCCTATCCATATAATGGGTTTCAATGACAGTCTCGATAAAAAACGGCAGGATAGCGGACCGAGGATGTCACCTCATGCCCTCGTGCAGGAGTATATCAACCTAACCGAACAGCATCTCTATGCTCTCGTAACGAACGGTTTATCTATCCGTCTTTTGCGGGATAGCAGCCGCTTGATAAAACTATCCTATCTGGAATTCGATCTGGAAAGGATGTTCAATGAGGATCACTTCACCGATTTCGCTCTCCTCTTCCGTCTTCTCCACGCTTCTCGCATGCCGCAGAAGCAGGGAGAAGGTGCTGACAGTATCATCGAGAAATACCACCAGGATTCACTCGACTCCGGTTCCCGTATCCGGGAAGGGCTCAGTAAAGCAGTCGAACATTCCCTGGAATCTGTTGCCAACGGTTTTCTATCTCATTCTGCTAACGCTGAACTCCGCAATGCCATCAAAGAAGGAAGTCTTGATAGTGAGGCTTTTTACCGCTATCTACTCAATTTTATCTACCGGCTCCTCTTTCTCATGGTTATCGAAGAACGTGATCTGATCTTCGAGCCAGAGATACCCAAAGACCGGAAAAAAATCTATTACGACTTTTACAGTGTGAGCCGTATCCGAAAGCTCTCCGAAAGACGCTATCTTGCCGAAGCAAAGCATCTCGACCTCTGGATAAGCCTGAAAAACACTTTCCGCCTCTTCGATAAAAGCCATTATGGCGAGAAATTAGGTATAAAACCGCTGGCGGGTGAACTGTTCGACAGCAGTTCCTTAGGTGTTCTCTATGACTGTCAGTTGGATAACAAAACCCTCCTGGAGTGCCTGAGAAATCTCTCTGTTTTCGAAAACCCCATCACCCGGCAGAAGATGCGGGTAAATTATGGTGCTTTGAATGTCGAAGAGTTCGGTTCGGTATATGAAGGTCTCTTGGAATACGACCCTTATCTGCAAGTATTCGATAATCAGATTTCTTTCAGCTTCAGGAAAGGTGATAAGAGAAAATCCTCCGGTTCCCATTACACCCCCGACGAACTCGTCCAGCCGCTGATTCAACACTCTCTCGATTATATCATAGAGGAAAAGCTCAAGGAGCCTGATCCTGAGATAGCACTGCTATCGATTACAGTCTGTGACGTTGCCTGCGGCAGCGGACATATCCTGCTCAACGCTGCCCGCAGAATTGCCAATGATCTGGCGAAAGTCCGCACCGGTGAAGATCAGCCCTCCCCCTCTGCTTTCCGGCAGGCGGTGCGTGATGTTATCCGCAATTGTATCTACGGGGTAGATAAAAACCCCTTAGCCGTGGAACTGGCAAAAGTAGCCCTCTGGCTGGAAGCTCATAACCCCGGTCAACCCCTCAATTTCCTCGACCATCATCTTAAATGCGGTGATGCCATCGTTGGGTTGGCACACAAGGAAGAACTGCAGAACGGTATCCCCGAGGAAGCGTTTAAAACCCTGCCCGGAGATCATAAAGATGTCGCTAAAGAGCTGCGTAGCCAAAACTCTGCTGAACGAAAAGCTGCCGCATCGATAAGAGATATTTACCAACTCCTCGATCAGGGAGCAACAGACATAACCCGTAGATACTATGAATTAGACCAAATGCCGGAAACCACCCCGGAAGAGATCGAAGCTAAACGGGAAAAATATGAAGAGATAATCTCCGGAAAGAATTATCTGACCTTCAAGACTCTCGCCGATATAATGACCGCTCAATTCTTTATCCCCAAGAGAGAAGAATATTATCGAAAATTCATTACCGATGCTCAATACCGTAATTATCTGCGTGGTGAACAGCTTACCGGGGAAGCTGTCGGTTATGCTCTGGCGATGAGTGTAAAGAACCGCTTTTTCCACTGGTTTCTGGAGTTTCCGGAGGTTTTCTCAGCAGGAGGATTCGATTCTGTATTAGGTAATCCACCCTTCCTTGGAGGGCAGAAACTTACCGGGACTTTCGGTAACAACTATTGTGAGTTTATCAGATACAATTATGCTCCCATAGGAAGTGTTGATCTGATCACCTATTTTTTCCGGCGTATCTTTACCCTGATCAGGCAAAAAGCCTTTCAGTCGCTCATCTCAACCAATACGATAGCTCAGGGTAATGCCCGGGAAGGGGGATTAGCTGTCATTAAAGAACAGGGTGGAACTATCAACTTTGCCATCCGTTCCAGACGCTGGCCCGGTCTTGCCGCAGTTGAAGTATCCCTGATAACAGTTCATAAAGGTGATTGGCATCGTGAAATCATTCTCGATGAACGGAGAGTGAAGCAGATTACATCTTATCTCGACGATACGGAAGACCTCGGAGAGCCTCATAAATTACGCCAGAATGCTAATAAGAGTTTTCAGGGCTCAATTGTGCTCGGCAAAGGTTTTGTCCTTACACCCCAAAAGGCTCAGCAACTCATCTCTCTAAACCCTAAGAATAAAGAGGTTCTATTTCCTTATCTGAACGGGGAAGATCTCAATTCACGTGTTGACCAGTCACCTTCCCGTTGGGTGATCAACTTTTTCGATTGGGATGAAGATTACTGCCGTAAAAATTATCCGGAGTGCTTCGAAATAGTTGAAAGAGAGGTGAAACCGGAAAGAAAGAAACTTGATCCAAAGCGGAATTCAGTGAGTAAAAAGAGAAATGAATTTTGGTGGCAATATGGAGCCGATGCAAAAAAACTCTACCAGACTATTAAACCCCTGGAAAAATATATAGTAATGCCATTAACTACTAAATACATATCCTTTAGCTTCCATTCAATAGATCAGGTTGTTTCTCATGCTGCTGGTGTTGTTGCTTCAGATACTTTCACAGGTATTACCTTGTTGTCCAGCTCATTTCACGAACATTGGTCGTGGAAGTATTCTTCGACCATGAAAGGAGATAAAAGATATACACCCTCAGATTGTTTCGAAACCTTCCCCTTTCCTCAAAACATCTCGTCAGATATGGAATCCGGGTTAGAGCATATAGGTGAAGAGTATCACGAATACCGCAGAGAATTAATGTTGCAACTACAATTAGGGCTGACCAAGACCTATAACCAGTTCCACAATGCAAGATTGAGCAGTGAAATTATAGATCATCAGGACCTAACTGCTAAAGAGTTAGATAAGAAGTTCGGTAAAGAGACCATTTATCTCTGGAAGCACTTGCAGAAGACTCCCGGCACCTGTTCCATGGAAGAAGCTGTCGAGGGTATAATAAAACTGCGGGCTCTCCATAAAACGATGGATGAACTGGTATTACAGGCTTACGGCTGGCATATTGATTCCGAAGCGGGTCAAGCTGTCAATCTGAACCACGATTTCTATGAAGTTGATTATCTCCCCGAAAATGACCGTGTCCGATACACTATCTCTCCCGCAGCAAGGAAAGAAGTTCTGAAAAGGCTCCTGCTCCTCAATCATAAAATCTATGAAGAAGAGGTGAAGCAGGGATTACACACTAAAGGGAAGAGCAAAAAAACTACCGGCAAAACCAGGAAGCAATCCGCCGCGATTAAAGAAGCGGCTCACAACTACGGCTTAACAGAACCAGCAGCATCACCCAGAAAACCTAAACAGGACCCCGACCAGATAAGTTTCTTTGATGAGGAACACGCAACAGCCTCCCAAACTTCTTCAGAACCTGGTGAACTGCTCAAAGAGTTCCACCCCGGTCAGCATGTCTTCCACCACACCTTAGGGCAGGGAACTATCCTCACCGTCGAAGGCTCCGGCTTTTCCACCAAACTCACCGTCAAATTCGCCAACGAAACCAAACTCCTCATCGCCGGCTACGCCAAACTGAGGGGAAATCAATAAAAGGGAGAAAATAATGAAAAAGAAAGACTTTATGTACAAAATAACCTCTCAACAAGTTGAATGGAAGAAGAAGAACATTAGTGATAAGAGAACTCAGACTTGGACTAATGGGAAAGTGTATGAGCACTTACTGCCTAAGGATATCTGGGATCAAGGAGTATGGAATGGAATACGACAAAACTTAATATTGTATCTAATGGAGCATGATGTCCAGGCTCATACCTCAAAATATAGCTTGCGTAGTTCTTGGGTTTTATGCTCAAATCTATATTTTCCTCTTAAGTTTTCTGATTATATGCGACAGCTAATGGTAAAGTTTCTAAAAGAGAAGGTATCATCGAGTATCCAAAGCATAGAGGATATTGAGCTAGAGTTTGCTTTTCCGGTAGGTGATAATCTAAACCCATTAGACTTATTGGGAGAAAAAGAGGGTAGGAGAGGTGCCGGTCAAACTTCTCCTGACATAGCTTTTATCGTATCAACAAAAAACGGTAAAGGGTTGATATTGATTGAGAATAAATATTCTGAAGGAAGCTTCTATCGTTGTTCTGCGAGGACTAGAGACGGAAAAAATGATAAGCCCGGCAATCCCGATCCAAACAGATGTATGGATAAAGATGACTTTACATGTTACAAAGATATTTGCCACCAAAGAGAGTGGGGTAGGCAATACTGGGACATTCTAAGGCTATCCAAGCTAGGGAGAAGTACTCTTAACAACTGTCCTGCCGCTACTAATGGTTATCAACTTTTCCGCCAACAATCATTAGCGGAAGGGATTGCTGTAAGTGGAAAATTTGACTTAGTTATAAATGCAGTGGCATATGATAATAATAACACTTCTCTTATTAGTTGCTTAAGAAATACAGGTGTAGAAAACTGGACTAAGGACTGGATTAAGATGTTTGATGGTCAATCGCATTTTTCAACATGGACACATCAGGAATGGGTTGACTTTGTACGCAGTAATCAAAGTAGAAACAAATGTAAGGATTGGCTTGAGTATGTTGAAAACAGATATGGCTATTAATTATTAACCCTACTTAAATCACGAAACACTATGCGTATAACCAAGAATGCTTTTTCGTTTACAGGTATATCGAACATAAACAGTGTGTTATGAATAGGTAGTCTAACAAATATGAAAGGTATTGAGAAAAATGAAAAAATTATGTAAGAGTCCTTCTGATATGGATCTGAACCTGTTGAAAGACTTATCTTCGAAAGGAGATTTACACGCCCGGTTTCACTTAGCTCTTCACTATTACTACTCAGACGATGAGACACAGGATTTTGAAGAGGCAGCCCGCTTGTTCAAAGAGCTTGCAGAGGGGGGCAACTCAGATGCCCAGTATCTGCTCGGCGAGATGTATGAGTATGGATTTGGGGTGGAACAGGATATTTCTGAAGCGGTGAAGCTCTACATACTCTCTGCTGAAGCTGGCAATCCATCCGGTCAGAGTGCCTTGGGGAATAGTTATGACAGCACTGTCGGCTCTCCCGAAGGCACAGCATACGGCGGGATCATAAAGAACAATAGAGAGGCATATTTCTGGTATCTTCTTGCCCTGCAAAGCAACCCGGATGAACCATTATTATCATTCCTCAACGAAGCAATCAAAAGATTAAGCCTGATTCTGACTAAGGATGAAACATCAGAGATAAAAGAAAGAGTTTCAGCACGTAGGTGCTTGGAGAAATAGTATATGACGTTTTCACCTGGACAGATAGTAGTTCTCAAAACCAATCAGTCTATACGGGGTGCGGTAGTTTCTGTTATAACCGGTAAACCCGAGAATCGGGTTAAAGTGTTTATTGATGGTGAGACGAGATTATACTATGAATCACAACTAATAGAGGATAAAAGCCGGATTGGGGAAAAAATACGTCTTTCCTGTGATGAATATCATGCCTTCTTGTCAGCTTTACAGATACTAAATCCCGGTTTAGCTACCCTGTATTCACTTAATGCAGCCCGCATAGAATTTATCCCTTATCAGTTTCGACCCGTTCTCCGATTTATCAGATCGGAAAGACCAAGGTTGCTGATTGCAGACGGAGTGGGTGTCGGGAAAACAATTGAAGCAGGTTTGATACTGAGAGAGTTACAAGCGAGACGTGATGTGAAAACAGTATTGGTCATATGTCCACGTCCCTTAGTAACGGAGAGAAAATGGCAGTTAGAGATGAAGAGATTTGAGGAAAGGTTTCTTCATCTCGACGGCAGCATGTTGAGATACTGTATCAGAGAGTTGGACATGGAAGGTTATTGGCCCGAACAGTACCGGAAAGTAATTGTTCCTTATTCGTTATTTGATGAAGCTTTATTGTATGGAGACCAAGAGAGCAATAAAGGGAAAAGAAATATAGGTCTGCTGAATCTTGATCCACCGCCTCGTTTCGATCTCGTCATAGTGGATGAAGCCCACCATATACGCAACCAGAACACTCTTCGGCATGAAGCAGTGAGGTTTTTTTGTGACCATGCAGAGGCAGTACTCTTCCTAACAGCGACGCCTATTCAACTCGGCAATCAGGATCTCTTTGTCTTGTTAAAAACCCTCCGTCCTGATCTAATTTTGGACGAGGAGAGCTTCGTACACATCACAGAACCAAACCCATATATAAATTCAGCAGTTGATCATGCAAGAAGACAAGAAGATGGATGGAAGATAAAGGTGTTAGAGGAACTCGATAGAGCTGCACATACATCGTGGGGAGAATCTATTCTATCTCATAACCCCAAATTAAGAAAGATAAGAGAAAGGATTACACAAAAAACAATCGAACCTGAAGAGCGAGTGAGACTTATTACCGATCTTGAAGAGCTGCATACCCTCTCCGGGATTATTAACAGAACGCGCAGGCGAGATATCGGTGCTTTCACTATCAGGAAGCCTGAGACAGTGTCGGTGGACTTTTTGCCAGATCAAAGAGGGTTACATGATCATTTGCTTGAAGTTCAAGCAGAGATATTTAGCAGACTGCACGGGGATATTAATGTTAAATTCATGATGACCACTATCAGACGACAAGCTGCAAGTTGTCTCTTCGGTCTGGTTCCTTTTCTGGAAGAAATATTGAACAGACATGTTGATGAGCTTACCTGGGAAGTATCTGAGGATGAAGCCTCTACGCTTGTTAATGAGACTGTTAAAACGCTCGAAATGCAAATAGAATCAATACTCGTTAGAGCTCGTAATCTTGGAAGTCATGATCCGAAGCTGGATGCTTTACGAAAGATTTTACATGACAAGCAGCTATTAACCAATAACAAGATAATGGTTTTTAGTAGTTTCAGGCATACACTTCATTATCTCTATCATCATCTCAAAAAGGATGGTTATCGGCTTGGCTTGGTTCATGGAGGGGTCCCGGATGAAGAGCGTATAATGCTGAGAAACCGTTTTGAAATGGATCGTGATATGACTGATTGTCTCGATATACTCTTGTTTTCTGAAGTAGGAAGCGAAGGGCTTGATTATCAGTTTTGTGATTGTATTGTTAACTACGATCTGCCCTGGAATCCCATGAGGATAGAACAGAGAATCGGTAGAATCGACCGAAAAGGCCAGAGAAGCCGAACTGTGGCTATCTACAATCTAATTACTCCTGACACTGTAGATGCAGATATTTACGAACGGTGCTTAACCCGTATCGGTGTTTTTAACCATGCAATTGGTGGGAGCGAGGAAATTCTGGGAGAGATTACCCGGGAGATAAAAAACATTGCTGAGAGTTTTAACCTAAGTAAGGATGATCGTCGGAAAAGGCTTCAGCAATTAGCAGACAACAAGATTAGATTGATACAGGAACAGGAAGACTTGGAACAAAAACAGTCTGAACTCTTTGGTATCCAAATACCACAAGAGCAGATGAGGAAGGAAATCGAAGATGCAACAAGTTTCTGGCTCTCTCCTTTTTCTGTAAACAGGCTTGTTAATGTATATCTGCAAAAAAACTACGGGAAAGAGCAGGAATTTATTCTGGGCGAGAAATCACTGAAAACACTCCGTCTATCACAAGAAATACGAAACAAACTGCTGCATGACTACCATAAAATTCCCCGACAAAGCCTTAAGATTAATCGAGAGTGGGAAGGCTGGTTAAAGGGTGATGATCCTCATCTGCAAGTTACTTTCGATTCGGAAACAGCTTCGAGATATCAGGTTGCTACATTTATTATGCCCATACATCCACTTGTTAAACAGGCAGCCAACTCTTTTATAATTGAGGGAAAGGTCTTTACATCATTGAGAGTGAGTACGGATTTGATTCCCGAAGGACAATATGGATTTGTTATCTACCAGTGGAAATTTCTCGGAATTAGAGAAGATATGGCCCTTCAGCCTGTCACCAACAATGAAGATTTGAGTAAACATCTTACAACCCTTATTGAAAGAGCAGAGGATGATGACCATAGTGATGTTTTGGAAACAAACTCTGAAGTTTGGGATGAACTTGATGCAAAACATTACGAGTTGTGGTTCAAAGCCAGAGAAAAACATCAGGAAAAAACGAGGGAACTCATTGAGTATCGGAGAGAAAGCCTGACGATAAGCCACAAAGCGAGAATTTCACTGCTAAAAGAACAACTTGCTCAAGCTACTAATGATAATATCCAAAGAATGCGACAGTCGCAGATTAATAATGCTGAAGCTGACTTTGACCGGCACATAAAAGAGTTAGATATGGCGATAGAGAAAGCCGACATAACTGCCGAGCCGGTTGCCTATGGTGTAATTAGTATTGTCGGGGGACAATTCAATGGCGAGTAATTATGATCAGATAAGAAAAGTTAATATTAAAGGCTATGGAGAATATACTCATCATCTTGAGCTTCTGGGTGATATGTATACAGACAGGACACATTTCTTTTTTGAGATATTGCAGAATGCAGAGGACGCAGAAGCAACAAAAATACTGTTTGAACTCAATCAAGATAAACTTCTAGTTAAGCACAATGGTAGGCTGTTCGTTGAGAGTGATGTTCGAGCTATTTGCGGTATTGGTGAGGGTAAGAAGGCAGAAGATTTAACACAGATTGGGAAATTCGGTATCGGATTTAAGTCGGTTTACGTTTATACGTCGAATCCTGAAATTCATTCTGGTGATGAAAATTTTCGAATAGAACATTATGTTCGCCCATATAAAGTTAAACCACGAAAGATTTCTCAACCATGGACTACTTTGATTATGCTGAATTTTGATGTTCCCGAAACGACTGATTCGGCATTTAATGAGATAGCTCAATGCCTCAGAGAACTGGATTGCAGTGCCCTGCTTTTTTTAAAAAACATAAAAGAGTTCGAGTATTTAATTGAGGGGGGGTACAAAGGAAGTTATAAGTATTATGTTGAGCATAAGGGTATTGCTCGAATAGTCACAATTATTCAACAAATCAAAGAATTTGAAGAACATGGTGATTTCAGGGAGAGATGGCTTATTTTTGAGAGACCGGTTCGTTATAAAGACAAAGAACATCCTTTCAAAGTTGAAATCGCTTTAAAGCTTACTTGTGGTGAAGCCGATGAAGATGAGAGAGTCGTACCTGTAATTCCATCAAAATTTGTGGTCTTTTTCCCTACAGAAATAATCACCCCATTTCGTTTCCTTATCCAGGGCCCTTTCAGAACTACCAAAACTCGGGAGAATGTGCCGAAGTATGATGATACAGGGTGGAATCTTAAACTAATTGATGAAACTGCCATCTTGGTGAGAGAAATGTTGCTTCAACTGAAGAACATGAACCTATTAAATGTTGCTTTTTTTGATAATTTGCCCATCAGATTAGATGATTCCTTCAAGAATAGTATGTTTCTGCCGATAGTTAGTGCAATCAAGGAAGCATTAGTTTCTGAAGAATTGATACCTGCAGATGACGGATCATATGTATGTGCTAAAAATGCCATATTAGCGGAATCAGAATGGATTCGTAAATTACTCAATAGCAAACTGCTAACAGCTCTATACAAATCTGAAACGCCGCTAAAATGGATTTCAGGTATTATTACCAAAAGATCAAAGACCGATCTATGGGAGTATTTACGGAATGAATTAGGAGTTGAAGAGCTAACTTCAGAGATTTTTGCACGAAAGCTTAATCTGTCCTTTTTGGAAGAGCGAAGTGATGAATGGTTCATAGAGTTTTATAAGAATCTTATTAACTCTTCTGCCTTATGGCGGAAAAGCTCTAATCCATGGAGCACGAGCCAAGGTATACTACTTGCTAAACCTTTCATAAGACTTGATAATGGCAAACATGTGACTCCTTTCGGTAAGGATAATCAACCTAACGCCTTCCTTCCTTCAGAGGAAGAGAATGATGCAAAAATCCCAATCGTAAGAAAAGTTATTGCAAATAATGAATCCGCTAAAACCTTTCTTACAGAGCTGGGTTTAACAGAATATGATATTGTGGAAGAGGTTGTCGAGAGAATCCTGCCACGTTATCATAATACCCCAAAAAAGATATCAATTCATGCACACAAACGTCATATAAATAAAATTAAAAGAGCAATGTCAACAAAAAACCAGCAAAAGCAATATAAACTGGTAGAACTGCTTCGAAACAGTCCTTTTGTAAGAGCCATAAACGCAACGACGAAAGATACAGAGTATAAAAAACCTTATGATACATATTTTCCTACAAAGGAACTATTGCTATTCTTTGACGGTCACAATGAAGCTTTTTTTGCAGATGATTGCTATGATGATACATTCCTTAAGCTGCTTAAGAGATTAGGTGTCAATGATGATGTACGTATTATGAAAAGAAGGTCAGACTACAGAGGATTTGTTGTTTTAAAGGATTTTCACAGCGATCATGAACGAGGACTAAACGATTTTGATCCTGATTTTTTCGTGTTAGGATTAGAACAAGCTTTAGCTAAGCCATCTTATGAGAAAAGTGTTTTTATATGGAACAATATTGTAATACCTAACAAAAGCTGTATTAAAGGAACTATTGAGATATCTACTCGACAAACATATGAGGACTCAGAAAAAAAAGAAATGATTTCAAATTTTGGAGAGATGTTAATGCGTTCTTCATGGTTACCAAATGAAGAGGGAAGCTTTCACAGACCAAGCGAGATAAGTCTAGAAGGACTACCTGATCTATTCCAACATGATCCTACTCTGGCAGAACTTCTCGGAATGAGAAAAAGCAGTATCATCAAGTTAGCTGAGAAAAGTGGTGTGAGCACTGAAGTAATGAACATAGCGATTGAAATGGAGCGTGATCCGGAGTTTAAAAGAAAAGTTTTAGCATTGAAGGCAGAGAAGCACAGTAAGGATGAGTTTCCTGAGAAATCCGTCATCTCTCAAGACCGACGGAGCGGAAAGCTTTCAGAAGAAATAGATGATTCTCCAGACAAGGAATATAGGAATTGTGAAAGAAGCATAAGAACATCTAAAGCATTAACAGACACCCATAGCTTTCTTAAGTCACTTTATACTAATGAAAATGGTCTAATGATCTGCCAGATTTGTAAGAAAGTGATGCCTTTTAAGAAACGAGATGGAGAATACTATTTTGAAGCTGTTGAGGTACTCAACCGGAATCACATTCTTAAAGAACATGTTGCACAATACATTGCTCTCTGTCCTCTCTGTGCAGCGATGTATAAGGAGTTCGTAAAAAATGATGAACCATCTCTGCTCAGGTTGAAAAAGAAGCTTATGAATTGTGAGAATCTTGAAGTTGATTTAAAGCTTGGAGATCTGGATACTTATCTCAGGTTCGTTGAGAGTCACTTGTTCGATCTTAAAACGCTTTTGGAGAAGTATAATGATTAAAAGAACTATACTGATTAACCGATTCACTTTTTTCACAAGAAAACTGTTCTTAATTTGCCACGATTGGCACAAATGTGGCACACGAGATATTCCGGCAAAGATTATATGCTTGGTTAATTGATTGACATAAAGAGATTTATGGACATAAACTTTAAGAATATGCGGGTGGCTGTTAACCACTAGGTCGGGGGTTCGAATCCCTCTTCCGGAGCCATTATAAATAGAGCCTCTGCAACAAGCAGAGGCTTTTTTGTATCTGTTCATGTTATTCTTCCCTGATCTTTCAAGAAACCTCAGAGATTTGATCTCTTCTCGCCGGAAAGGATTGCTAAGTTTCTCTTGTATAGCTTTGATAATATCCCTAATTACCTCCTCTATGGATTGGTAGGATAAGATTTGCTAGCCGGATTGATCTTAGGTGTCGTTCTCTTCTGCTCTATTACATCCTTATGTGTAAATCTGATCCGTTATCCGGTAAAGTGCATTATGTGTGACAAATGCCTGAAATCAGTGCTTAACAACTCTCCTAAGCCGATCAATGTCCGAGCCCAAATGGCTGCTGCATTCTCGCTTCCCAAGTGCAAGATTTCTAATGGTATTAGCTGCTCTATTCAAAAAAAAGGATCGATTGTATATAGCATTAAGGGTTACGAAAAAAGCTGAAGAACTTTTGAAAAAGAGGGAAGATATGATGATGTGATTGCTCTGTGGAAAAGAGCTATAAAATCAAGATGGACAGGCGATTGGAAAAAGAAGATTGAGAGCCTAAGAAAGAAAGCGTTAAAACAAACTGCTAAATAAAACCAAATGAGGTTTTTAGTCATCAAAGGCAAAAAGTTGTTGACTAATTAGAAACATAAATCGTAAAGTGCACTATGAAGTATGGAACTGCATTTTTCTCGGAAACAGTAACCTAGATAGCTTATTAATAATGGCCATCTGTCCTTAGATGTTTTGATAATTACAAGAGAACATGCGGTATGAAAGGCTTTTTTGAAATGTATTTTCGATATCTCTGCCTCCCTTTTTACGGGAAGTTGATGAAAAAAGCTACTGAAACGACAATAAGTATGATGACCGGTTCTTCATAAGAAGTATTAGGATTGAAGCAATAGATCAATTGATTAAGGGAGTAAGATATGGTTAAGATTTTTAATTTATTTGACAGACCTCATTTAATTGTTTCATACATCATTTTTTTCATCTATGCACCGTTAGCGTATGCCAACACCGCCCCCGTAGTAACCAATGTCCAGGCAGCCCAGCGGGATGATGGATCTATGCTCGTAGACATATTTTATGACCTCTATGATGCGGATGGTAATGAAATGACTGTTTCAATGCAGGCTTCCGATGACGGTGGTGCAACCTGGAATTTCACCTGTCAGATGACATTGCCCGGCAGTGATATCGGCAGCGGTATTCTTTCCGGAACCGGAAAACACATTGTTTGGGATGTTGCAGCAGAGTATCCAGGTATCTATAATGAAGAGTTTCAATTCAAGATCATTGCTGATGACGAACAAACAGGCTCAATCGATGCTGAATGGTGCCTCATTACGGCAAGCAATTATACTTATGGACAAGATAACACAATTCTGAATATTCCCTACGACTACGAGATCATGAAATATGTGGTAACTAATGCCCAGTATCTGGCCTATCTCCAGGAGGCTTATGCAGTAGGAGATGTCTGGGTGTCAGGCAGTGAAGTGCAGGGATATTACCCTGGAGACCAGCATTGGGGGGCAGGTAATAGGCAGTTGTATTCTCTTGGTACACCGTCAGGGAGTTATAAATTTGCAAGAATATCTTTCAGCAATGGCGAGTTTATCTTGAATGCCCCTTCAGGCTTCACTGTTGATGACTATCTGAATCATCCTGTAGTTAGAATAACTTGGTTTGGAGCGTGGCATTTTGCTGATTATTATGGATGGCGATTACCTACGGAGCATGAATGGGAAAAGGCAGCCCGCGGCATGACCGGTTATGATTATCCCTGGGGTGATACAATTGACGGCAGCCAGGCAAATTACTGGGAGAGTGGCGATCCTTGGGATAATGGTACAACCCCGGTAGATTTTTACAATGGTCAGATCTACCAAGGCTTTCAGACAACCGACAGTCCATCACCCTTTGGTGTCTATGACATGTCAGGCAATGCCAGGAACTGGACGGATAGTTTTTGGAGCAGCACAATTAGTAACCGTGTGGTGCGGGGCAGTAGCGGGAACCTCTTCACCAGCGACCTCCAGACTTGGTCCCGTAACTATTCTAGTCCGACCTACGACGGCATGGTTATCGGGTTTCGCTGCGTCAGGACTCTAGATTAAGGACACCCTATGAAATCCTGCTTCGCAGGTTCGCTCCGCTCAATTTCACAGGGCAGTCTTGTTCTTTGTTACTTGGCACTTGTTATTTTCAGGGAAGCCCGAACGTTTTTTTGGGAGAAGCAACATATAAGGTAGGAACATGGAAAAAGGTAAGCCAGAATTACCCATCATTGATAATATCTATAATACTATCAAGTGGCTTTCTCTGAAGCAGTATGGGTTTTTAAGCGGGATGATTGTTGAGTTAGGTTCTATGCTTGGAAGTTGGATCAAATATTATGAAAAAGCATAAAAATCTCTGGGATAGATTCGTAGGTTTCGAGAATTTATACATAGCAGCCAAGAAAGCGGAGCAACGTAAGAGATACAAATCGGCAGCATTTGAATTCAATTCCGAAAAAGAGATCAATCTGCTATCTATACGGAGTTAGCGGGGACAAGAGAGTCCAGACCTATTCGTGCCGAAAAAGGCAAAAAGCAGTAGATATCCGGCAGTTAGTAGGAAACGAAAGCCGTTGGATGAATTAAGACGATTTGTAATATATAAAGGAGCATGTAATGAAAAAGGCAGTTTTCTTTATCTTATTGATGGTAAGCTCTTCCCTGCTGTTAGCCGAACGGGCTATCGGGTATAATGTGTCTAATCTGTTAACGATAAATTCATTAGATATGCCTTACAACTTATCAGCCCAAGCCGGTCATGTAGTTGTTCATCTTAATTGGAGCGAACCGGCTGGGAGAGAAATCTTGAGAGCCCCAAAGAGATCAATGGCTGAAAATGGCGAGAAACTAAGAAGCAGCAAAAAGGATAATATACTAAGGGATTCTTCTGCAGAAAGATTTAGTGACGTTTCGTTGCGAACTCTGGCAGGATATAATGTGTATCGAAACGGAACTTTGATCCACACGACAAGTGCGGGAGAGAGTTATTACAGTGATACAGGAGTGGTAAGCGGTGTTACTTATCAATACTATGTAACGGCATTATACAGTATCGGAGAATCTTTTGCATCGGATACAGTAGAAGCAACTCCATTAGCTCCTATATATCCCCCGCACAGTCTCAGCGCTACGGCAGATGATAACATGGTTTCGCTGGAATGGGAGGCTCCCGAACCTCCCTCAGTTCTCAGAGTCGCCGGCTCAACACAAAGATCAGTTCAATACAGTCAGAGTGATAATCGTCAAGAACTGTTGGGTTATAATGTCTATCGGGATGGAGACCAGATAAATATTCAACTTGTTGATCATACCTGTTATGAAGATACTACAGTTGTCAATGGTGTAACCTACAACTATTATGTAACAGCTCTCTACGATACAGGCGAATCAGAATCTTCTAACATAGCTTTTGTTTTTGTTCCAATAATTCCTGATCCACCGATAAATGTTGAAGTTTCTATAGTGGATGAGTTTATAACCATCAGTTGGGGCGAGGGCGAAAACGCAAACTATTACATAGTTTATTCCTCGGCAGAACCCGATGGAATATTTGAAGAAGATTTGACAGGGACATTTGACAGTACATCCTGGACGGCACCGGTAACAGACGAAAGAAGATTCTACTATGTAACAGCAGTTGCAAGTTTAGAAGCCGATGGATTTGAATGGTGTCTTATCCCTGCCGGTGACTATACTTATGGGCAGAATAATGATATTCTAAACATAGATTACGACTATGAGATCATGAAATATGAGGTCACCAATGCCCAGTATTTAGCGTATCTTCAGGAAGCTTATGCAGCAGGAGATATTTGGGTATCGGGCAGTGAAGTTCAGGGATATTATCCTGGAGATCAGCATTGGGGGCCAGGGAATCTTCCTTTTTATCAGCTCGGGATACCATCATCTTACAATTTTGCCCAGATATCTTACAGCAATGGTGAGTTTACCTTGAATACTCCATCAGGCTTTACAGTAGATGATTACCTAAATCACCCGGTTGTAAGGGTCAGCTGGTTTGGAGCATGGCATTTTGCAGATTATTATGGCTGGCGATTACCTACAGAGCATGAATGGGAGAAAGCAGCCCGTGGTATGACAGGCTTTATCTATCCCTGGGGTGACGATATAGATGGCAGCCGGGCAAATTACCTGAATAGCGGTGATCCCTGGGATAATGGAACATCTCCGGTTGGTTTTTATAATGGCCAGACCTATCAGGACTTTCAGACATCCGACATGCAGTCACCTTTTGGTGTTTATGATATGGTAGGTAATGTCTTTAACTGGACGGATAGCTTTTGGAGCAGCACAAGTTCCAACCGTGTGGTGCGGGGCGGTAGCTGGCCCCTTCCCCAGCTACCTGCGATCGTGGTACCGCTACCTCGGCTTTCCGACCGGCATCAGCGACTATAGCGGGTTCAGGAGCGTCAGGACTCTCAATTAAGGACACTTGCTCCTTGTTACTTGGCACTTGTTTTATTACTGCCGCAGGCAGGCGAAATTTTTCGAAAGAAGGAATGACAGAGGCAGACGCGAGTGAGGTGCCGAGGAAACTAACGAATGAGATGTAGTAAATAGTAGATTAACTAAACGCCCTATAAGGAAAAACATGCCCATAGGAAGACCACGAACAACCACGAACAACCTGATCCTTCTAAAGCTGTTCGTTTAACGTTCAGGCTGGATGAAGTAAACGCTTTCCCGCCAGATACAGACTGCCTTATGAGAAAGCTATCTCTTTGCTTCTTGTAAACACTTGTTCTTTCATTTTTACTCCTCAAAGAAACCAAAGACTGGGTGAATATAGTTAACAGCTAAGTGGTATTTTTTCAAGTAGATTTGAAGTAATTATTCAAGAGTAAAGACCAATGGATGGATTATGAATAAATTGATTGACCAAATCCAGAGGGCAACTTAACGGTCTCCTTTTTTTAGGGCAGGACTAATGATGAAATTAATGCTTGACAATAAAACATATCTTTTATAATCAAAATTAATTCCAAGGTGCCTGACTATTCTTTTAAAGAGAATGAGTTTTGTTAAAATGGATCACAAGCATTCTAAGTGAAAAATGGGGGTTATAATGAAAGGCATTGTTTTATTCATTACTACTGCCGTCATATCGGCAAATTTTCTCTTTGCAGAGATCAGGCAGCCGGTCGATCTGCCGGAAGAAATTATCCTGAAAGAGGTTAATTCCGAGGTTAGAGAACCCGTTCAACGTAGTATTCCCGAATACAACTTCAATGTAGAGCCTAAAGTTTTAATGGCTTCCTGGTATGATTATTTTCCCGGTTCTTTTGTTTCAATACCTATCCGGGTTCAGTCATCTCCTGCGGGTGATCATGAGGGGGGAGGTATTTATCTTGCATTTCAGGCTACTCCCGCTGCCGGCGGTACCAGAAGTGTCTATTCCGTATATATCAAGGAGGGCGAAATATACCCGTTTGGTTCCTTCGGGGTTCCGGACTCTGAAGGTTTTCCGGGGATTGACATTGATCCCGATACGGGAAATCCCATTTTATCCTGGCACAGCTTTAGTTCTGCTGATCCCGATTATTTTCAATGTCCGTTAACGATTGATCAATACAGTCTTTTGGGAGACCCTGGCTTATGGACAACACCGTACAATGTGATAGACAATCCCTACACAATAGATGGTGTTCCCGGTCAGCAATTCATCTGGCCTCAAGTATTCATAGGACCTTCTCCCAATCCCGGTCAGAAAAGGATCTATGTAATCGGACAAAATGTTACCCCAAACTTATCCGACCTAAATTGCGGAAACTACCTGATTGCTTTTGCAGATTTCACTGATCATTCTGATCTTATTCTCTACGATCCTGATATGTGGACCTATATCACTATACCGCAGATGAATGCCTGGCGGGATATGGATATCAGACCTTTTGGTGCTCCTGTTGTTTCGCGGCATACCGGAAGAATTGCTTTCGCCGGTCATACTAAGCAGCTTGATACGGATGAACCTTACCCTGACACCTCGGTTTTATTCGTATTAGAGAATGACAACTACGGGGAAGGAGACTGGACACTCTACACAGGAGACCCCACCATACCGGTAGATAATCCCGATGTGGACTTGTTTCCCTATCAGGATATGCGGTATAAACCTTATGTTAACCGTTCAAATGTTGCCCTGGACGATCAGGGCAACTATCATTTTGCAGCCCTTTATACATTATCTACCGAGGAAAACACCTGGTATCCGAGTTTTACTACGAGCAAGCATGTAAAATTTGATCGCAGCAGTGAAGAGTTCATAATTACCGACCTATATCCCCGTAATGAAGACGGCACCCCCTATTTACCATGGAAGTATACCCCTTGGTGGGACTTAGTTTATAATTATAGTTTTCCCTGCTATTGGTATGATCACGGCGATATTTTTAAAGAAAACTATCACCGGATAATACAGGACGGTCCGAGAATGGTTGCTCTCTTTCAGGAGAGTACAAAAGCGTATCAGTTTCATATTTATGAAGATGACGATTATGCTGACTGGGCTGCAGTGCCGGAAACCCATATAATGATCTCTGCTGATTACGGAGAGACCTGGGAAGATCCCATAATCCTGAATTCTCTCGAAACTCCCGAATTAGCCGGTATGATACCGGCATACTGGTATCTGTCAGACCATATAGAGCATCTTTATGATGAATGGTACCGGATCCATCTCTTCTTCTATAGTCAGAATGATTACGGTTCTTTTATAGTTGGAAACGGTCCCGATACAGGTGGTGATCTTGTTTACACGTCTCTTGACATTAACTTTCCGGCAACAGATACAGATGATGAAGTCCTTGCGGTCGATTATGCCAATACCCTGAAGAAGAATTACCCCAACCCGTTCAATCCGGAAACTACTATCGAATTCAGCCTTGCTCGATCCGAAAAAGTGCAGCTTGCCGTCTATAATATCAAAGGTCAAAGAGTGAAAACGCTTTATGATGGATATAGGTCTGCCGGTGATCATCAGGTGGTCTGGAATGGGAGAGATGAAAGAGGGAGAGAATTGCCATCAGGCGTTTATCTCTACCGGCTTGTTACGGACAAAGAGGAAATCACCCGGAAGATGATGATCTTGAAATAATATTCAAAGTAGAAGCTCAATTTTCAGGTAACATAAAAAAATATAGAGGCAGAATTGCTCGGAGATGCTGAATTTATTCTTTCCGGGCTTATTTTGCTCTGCAGGTCTCTGTTGATATAGGCTTTGCTATCTTTCAGGATGAGGTTTGAACTGAAGGCAATTCCGAACTCGTGGACTTTAAGAGCAGTAAGATAAATCATGAAAAGAATCTGGATGTGCTTAAAACTCTCTTAAAAGAAGGTTTTCAGGGATGATACTCCAGAATTTAAAATAAGCAAGAAAACTATCTCTCCTCCGCATCCAATCTCTTGATGAAGAAGGCAATCAACATCTTTGTGCCCCTGTTACCCAGGGTCAGAACGATGGTAAGGGGGGCAAGCAGCTGCACAAGTAGAATCGGCACAAACTGTGAGATGAAACAGAGGAAGAATACAATAACCCAGAAATAGCTGAGGTATTTGTTTACCAGAACAAACTCCCGGGTTTGCCAAACTTCTACGGGGTAATCGACTCGCGAGAAGTAGCAGGTGAAACTGCTATTCCACAAGATCGGCGGCAGAAAAGCCATCAGCATCAGACCAAAATAAAGGATCAATTGAGGTCGCTCCAGTAAAAGACGTAACACTGGAGCAAGGTGTTCAAGAGTATCAAACTGACTCGCTTTTACAGAAAATATGACCACGAAATTCGCAGCTAAAACCAAGACCATCGTGGGAATGAAATAGTTATCATCCCTGAATACCTTTTGGACGATGAGCAACAAGATTACAGAGACCAGAAAAGCTGAAACCAGCAAACGCATTTGATCAGGTGCGTCCGGAAAGGACGACGAAATGAAAAATGTATATACCGTAAAAATTATGAAAGGTGCGGTAACGAATACCCATCTTTTTATGCTCATTGTCACTGCCTCACTCTGTTGTATTCTTGATAATCTACAAAGAGCTTAACCGCAATGAAACGGTTCTTAATCAATAACACCCCAGCAGTCAACACGTTAATATATTCATTTTTGCTCATCGAAACTCATTACTCCTGATGACAGTACTTATCGTAAATCCATGTTACAATATGTCTGTATTCCGCACTTTTCAGTCAAGACCTAAACGTTGGTTAAAACTTTACTCATCTTATTACGCCATCGTTAAGACCTGCTGAGCTGGAACCATTTTTAGGTAATTTAGGGTTTTTTACTTGATTTTTGCGCTACCAACTGCCCTTCTATAATTGGGTTTTGTACAATGCTACTATCACAGCAATAAGCCTGATCACGAAAAAAATGGAACTATCTTATATAAAACCACCTTAAACAAAAGATTTGACAGAGAGCTCATATCTTTTCAACTTTGTTATGATGTAGATCTACATTAGTATATCGGTCGCAGTTTCTGAGTTCTCAGCCAGGATTATGAAACAAAGAACAGTTTCATTTTATTGATTCCTTGATATAAGTTGCTAACAGGATTTTAGACGTTAATAAATAGATCAGAGATTTTAGCGGGAGATTAAAATGTTTACCATTAATAAGAAGTTGTTTATTCTTTTGCTATTACTGTTCGTAGTAACCCTGTCTGCCGAACCGGTCGATCTTGAGAAAGCGTTCTCGGTTGGTTATAACTGGTTAACTCAGCAACAGGAATTGCAGGGAAGGAGAGAAGAGATAACTCTCAAGGACTCTTATGTTCATAAGCTTGACGAGCTGACAATCTTTTATGTTTTCAATTTCGAGCCAGAGGGTTTTGTAATAATTGCCGGAGATGATGCCTCAGTTCCTGTTCTTGGCTACAACACAACCGGTGCCGGTACTTTAGCTGAGATACCGAATAATGCATCATCTTTTTTCGAGATCTACGAACAATCCATTATTGAGATTTATGATGAAAAATTATCAAATGAATCGACAGCAGGTGAGTGGGAAGCGATATTGAGTAATGAGATACCTACACCTCCCGGTTTGAGAACCGTAGAGCCGCTGCTGTCAATCAAATGGAATCAAAACTATCCCTGGAATCAAAACTGTCCGCAGAATAGTAATGGTCCCGGAGGGCATGTTTATGCCGGTTGTGTTGCAGTGGCAATGGCACAGGTAATGAAGTACTGGTCACATCCGGAGCAGGGGACAGGTTCACATACATATCATCATCCATCATACGGCTGGCTTTCTGCCGATTTTGGTGATGCGATATATAATTGGGATAACATGCCTGATCTCACAGCAACATCATCGACCTCAGAGTTACTTTTCCACTTAGGGGTAGCAGTAGAAATGAATTACGGAGCTTCAGTTTCAACTGCACCTTCAGCCAGAGCGAGACATGCACTCGTCCAGTTTTTTGATTATCATCAGGATGCTCATCTGACTTACAGGGTCAATTATACTGCCTCAGAATGGATAAACCTGCTTAAAGACCAGCTCGATAACCAGCAGCCAATGTACTATCAGGGATACAACCAGAGTCATCAAAGCGGTCATGCTTTCAATTGTGACGGCTATGATGCCAACAATTTGTTCCATTTCAACTGGGGCTGGGGAGGAGGTTATGACGGTTATTATCAGATCAATTCTCTCAATCCGGGAAACTCAAATTACAGCTATTTACAAGCTGCCATAATAAATCTCAAACCGTCGGAGTTTATTTTTCACCCACCCGATCTTCTAACTGCTGAGCTTGCCGGCACGAACTCCGTAATGTTGAACTGGGAAGATTTTCCTGAGGATATGGTGATAAATTGGGATAATAGCTTAACCAACAATGGCATAGGAAACGGTAGTTCCGTTGTTTTCAAAGTAGCAGCTCGTTTTCTTCCCTCCCATCTTGCTGATTTCGGTGTTATTGGCGGGTATTTAACGAAGATTCGTTTCGTTCCCCGGGAAGTTAACTGCAGCTATTCGCTAAATGTGTGGCTGGGCGGAACTGCCAATGATCCCGGCAGTCTGGTGGTCGAGCAACCGGTAACTTTGCTTCTGTACTATGAATGGAATACCATTGAATTAGATAATCCTGTTTACATCTCCGGCGATCAGGAGTTATGGATCGGATATCATATTAATACCCAGACAGGTTATCCCGCAGGGTGTGACAGCGGTCCTGCCGTTGATGGGCTGGGGAATATGATAAAATGGAATAACCAATGGACGACTTTGCTCTCTTTTGGTTCAAGCATGAATTTTAACTGGAATCTGCAGGGAGTTGTCGAATCTGCTCCGAGATTTACGGGAGCAACAGGCAGCAGACCGGAAGTAACAAATTCTCTCTCTTTCGGGCACAAAAATTCAGGTCTAACCGATTTTATCCGGGACGCTCAATCCATAACGGATGAGCGGAACTTCAGCGGTTACAATGTTTACCGAGATAATGATGTGATCAATACTGAACCTGTTATAGATTCATACTACCTTGACGAGAATCTCAGTATCGGAACCTACAGCTATCACGTTACGGCAGTCTATGAGGGAGGTGAATCTGATCCCTCAAATCCCGCAGAGATAACGCTAACTGGAGATTTTCAGCCGGATCCTCCCTTTGTCGAAATCTCGATTTCTGACGGCTTGCTGACTTTAAGCTGGGAGACTGTAACCGGTGCAGATCACTACAAGATTTATGCAGCTGATGATCCTTACAGCGAAGAACCGGAATGGCAGGAATTAGATACAACTAACGGCAGTTCTTATTCGGAGTCATTAACTACTGATAGGAGATTTTACCGGGTTGTTGCTGTTCCTGAAGAACCAATTCTCTACAGAAGGGTTGTTCCGGTTAATGTGTATCAGAGAGAGTGACAGGTTACTCGGAAGAATCGTTTTTTAATTTAAAGCAGATAATTGAGTTCGGACGTTTTCGAACAAAGGGCAACGGCAGAGAAGGGATAGCTTAGTTGGTCTAATACTCCGGAAAGCAGTTGTTTCGGAGGATGAAAATCTATCTATAGCTAATCGTTCTTCAAAATCTTCAGTTCTTTACCGATCTTAGTGAAGGATTCGATAGCTCTGTCCAGATGATAGAGAGAATGAGCAGCCGAAAGCTGGACACGAATTCGGGCTTGTCCCTTAGGCACCACCGGATAGGTAAACCCGATAACATAAACCCCTTCTTCCAGCAGTTTATTTGCCATCTGGACTGCCAGAGGATCATCATAGATCATCACCGGAACGATTGCCGTGCATCCTTTGACGATATCAAAACCTGCCTCAATCATCCCCTTGCGAAAGTAGTTGGCATTTGTCAGAAGATGTGCCCGGAAGTTGGTGGTCTCTGTTAACATCTCCAGGATCTTGATTATTGAAGCCACAATCGGCGGGGCAATAGTATTGGAAAAGACATAGGGGCGTGATCTCTGCCGCAGATAATCAATTACTTCCCTGCTTCCGGAAATACAACCGCCGGAAGCACCACCCAAAGCTTTTCCAAAGGTTGTACTGATTAAATCTACTCTTCCCTGAACTCCGCAATGTTCGATACTTCCCCTCCCTGTAGCTCCGATATAACCGGTAGCATGGGAATCATCAACCATAACCAGAGCGTCGTACTTTTCGGCTAAATCACAGATCTCCGGCAATTTGGCGATATCTCCATCCATAGAGAAGACTCCATCGGTCACGATCAACCGGAATCTGGAGCCGGCAGATTGCTGCAGGACAGTTTCCAGTTCCTTCATGTCGGAATGCTTATATCTGAGTCTTTGAGCTTTGCAGAGCCGTACTCCGTCAATAATAGAGGCGTGATTGAGGGCATCGGAGATGATGACGCTCTCTTCAGTGAGGAGGGGTTCGAATATCCCGCCATTGGCATCGAAACACGATGAGAAGAGGATGGTGTCCTCCATGCCGAGAAAGGCGGACATCCTCTGTTCAAGCTCTTTGTGTATCTTCTGGGTACCACAGATAAAACGGACTGAGGCTAAGCCAAAGCCCCACTTATCAAGAGCTCTTTTGGCTGTTTTGATAACCTCCGGGTGATTTGCCAGTCCGAGATAATTGTTGGCACAGAGGTTTATAACTTTTTGTCCGGTTACCAGTTGAATCTCTGCACTTTGTGGAGAAGCTAAAACTCTTTCATGCTTGAATGTCCCGGCAGCTAATATGGTATCGAGTTGTTTTCTGATTTCACTATTGAAGCGTTTTGACATTGTCTTCTTCCTCTGCTTTGTTTTATCTCAGGTAATCGGGAGTTAACGATATTCTGTCAATGAAAAACGGAAAATTGAGGAGGGGAGTAAAAGGGAGACTGTTCAGATTTCACTATCATGATTATTCTGGCTTAAGAGTAAAGTAATGGAGTAAGTGGTTCAACTCAGGCTAATCTCCCTTTCCTTGTTATTATAACCACCCACCCGCTTTACTGTTTTCCGGTCTGGCAAGCTGGAGGTTGGCTTCGCCGAGCTCAGAAGCAGCCACGAAGAAGAAATTTCTTCGGTTGCCACTGCATTGAACTATATCCATCTTCTTTTTAGGGTATGTCAACTCGGGAAAAATGATATTTTATGATCATTCAGTCCACTTTTTTTGTCATGCAACGTGACTAAAATCAGTTATAGCTTGATTTCGACCGGAACAGTCTCGTAAAAGGAGCCTTTTTTGTATACCCCTTCGCTCATAGCAGGTCAGAGATCATGCTTGTTATCAGAAGTGAAAGATTGTTTGTCTGTCTTTAGGGGTAAAAATCCGTTATTAATCTTAGCTAATTTCAAGGTAACCAGAGATACTCTCTGGTTACCCTCTGTTAAATCAGGGGAAAAGCGGCAGAAAACAAACCATTTTTAAAGTTGAATGACTATCAACTATAGATAACAGAGATTGACAAATATCAAGCGCTTCGATCAAATAACCGGTAAGAATAAAATGTGAGGTATTATGATTGGAGCAATTGCCGGTGATATTATCGGATCGCTATATGAGTTCTCCCCGGTTAAAACAAAAGATTTTCCGTTCTTTCAAAAGGGGAGCAGGTTTACCGACGATTCGGTTCTTACGGTTGCCGTTGCCCGGGCAGTGCTGACCGGCGAAGACTATCAGGGGAGTATCCACAGATTGGGGCGTAAGTATCCTGATGCCGGTTACGGCGGTTCTTTTCTTAAGTGGTTAAGCTCTGAAGCCCCGGCACCTTACAATAGCTGGGGAAATGGCTCTGCAATGAGGGTTAGTCCGGTAGGTTTTGCCTTTGATACGGTTGAGACAGTACTCGAAGAAGCTGCAAAATCAGCCGTAATATCTCATAATCATCCGGAGGGGATCAAAGGTGCTCAGGCTGTCGCTCTCAGTGTATATCTGGCAAGAACGACTAAAAACAAAAACCTGATAAGAAGAGAGATCGGGTCAAGGTTCGGATATTATCTGGAACGGTCGGTAAGTGATATCCGTCCTAATTATAGTTTCGATGTCTCTTGCCGGGGTTCAGTTCCGGAAGCGATCATCTCCTTCTTAGATTCCGATTCTTATGAAGATGCGGTGCGGAATGCCGTTTCCCTGGGGGGCGACAGCGATACATTGGCCTGTATAGCAGGGGGAATAGCCGAAGCTTTTTATGGAGCAGTGGATAAGGAAATCTGCAACAAAGTCCGGGAGATACTGACTACTGAGTTGTGGGAGATAACGACTGAGTTTTGCAGCAGATTCGGAGTTTGGAGATAATTGCTTTTGATCTACTAAATCAACAGAGGATAGTTCTCTCCTTAGCGAAAAACAGTAATGGGTAACTTACAACTTAAGGTTATTACTCCATCATTTAGATGGCTAACATTGTTGATTCGTTGCCAGGTCAAGAGGCAGATCAAAGACCGGGTATCCGGAAAGCAACTGAAGGACAAAAGCATTTGATGGGTTTGTTTCATTGTTTCTTCACCGTGTAAAATCCTGCATTTGTTAGGAAGTTTCTGAAGCCTTGGTGTTCTACATCACGATGATCTTTTCGGACAAACCTGAGTCTTAATCTTGACAGGAATTCAATACTTCCCTAAATCTCCAGCAGCAAGCACGGCTGTCTTCTTTCCCGTAATAGTCAGCTGAAACGGAGAAGGTATCCGTCAGGGAGGTTAAATGAATATTGTAATGATAGTTCCAACCGGTATTGGTTGTGAAATCGGAGGACATTGCGGGGATGCAGCTCCGGCAGCAAGGCTTCTCGGTGAGTGCTGTGATAATCTGATCCTTCATCCGAACGTTGTGAATGCCTCAGATATTAATGAGATGCCGCCTAACAGTCTTTACGTGGAGGGGAGTCAGCTCGATCTCTTTCTGGAAGGGAAGGTGTATCTGCAGAAAGTTATGTCTAACAGGGTGCTGGTGGTAGTCAACAAGGCAGATTATCAATCAATCAATGCAGTTTCGGCAGCCCGGACATCTCTTGGGATAAATGCCGAACTGCTTGAACTGGAGAAACCTTTGCGGATGACAGCCCAGATGAAGGATGGAATAGCGACCGGGGAAGTAGAGAACTGGAGAGAACTGGTTGCTCAGGTTAAGGATTATGAGTTTGATGCTCTGGCGATAGCGACCCCGATCACCATTGATAAGGAGGCTCTCGAACACTATTTCGAGTTTGGCGGTGTAAATCCTGTTGGGGGTGTAGAGGCGGTAGCTTCGAAACTTATCGCAGAAGCGCTCGGAAAACCGGTAGCCCACGGTCCTGTAGATTATGCATTGGAGGGGCACAAAGAAGTAGTAGATCCCAGAATGGCAGTAGAGATAATTACCGAGAATTTTATTCATTGTGTGCTGAAAGGTCTGCACAGAGCCCCCCGGATCAGTAAAGAAGGGGGAATCGGGGTCAGGGAAGTTGATTTTATGGTCTCACCTTACGGTTGTTTCGGGAGACCTCATAAGGCGTGTCTGGAAGCCGGGATTCCGGTGATAGTGGTCAGAGAGAACCGGAGTTGTCTCAAGATACCTGAAAATAACGAATTCATCTATGTCGAAAACTATTTTGAGGCTGCCGGACTGATATTGTGCAGAAAAGCGGGAGTTGATCCTTCTGTTGTGCGAAGACCGATAGCCCCGACGAAGGTTTTAAATAAACGGGAATAGTTAAAACAGAAATTTCGCTACTGTAATCCCTTTGAACTGACAAAAAAAGGATCACCTTCAAAGACCTTATCAGTAAACGAGATTTGATTACTCAGCAAATCTTTTTGAAATAATATTTATCTTGACGAGTTTTAATATGAGAGGGAGAAGAAGACAAAGAGAAAGTCAGAGGACTCAACGTGAAAGATAAGATAGATCTATACAGGGCGGAATTGAAAGCCGGAGGTGCTTCGGTTCATACGATCAGAGCATATATCAGTGATCTGACTCAATTCTTTCTCTATATAGAAAAATTCTTTCCCGAAGGAAAGGTCGAAGCGGGGCAGGTCAGCAAGTTAATGCTGCGGGACTATCTGCGGGATTTGAGTCAGAACAAGCGGTGCAACAAAACATTATCCAGAAAGATGACGGCAATTAATAACTTCTGTATTTTTCTGGTCAGAAGGAAGCTTATTGCCCGTAATCCTTTGTCCGGAATGTCTATGCCCAAGATCGAGTCCTATGTTCCGACCTATTTTACCGAAAAAGAGATAGAGACACTGTTAGAGATTCCTGATCAGCAGAGTAAGTTCGGAATAAGAAACCGGGCAATGCTGGAACTGATGTATTCGAGCGGGTTACGAATCTCGGAAGCAGCCGGCTGCCGGATCAAAGATCTGGATATGAAGAAAGGGATGATCAAGGTTCTTGGGAAGGGGAACAAGGAGAGGATTATTCCGATCGGTAAGCCGGCACTGGAGAGTTTGCATCGCTATGAGAAGATCCGTTACAAATTTCTCTCGAAATTCAGTGATGATTCACTTTTTCTCTCCAAGAGCGGCAGACCCCTTACCGCTGACGAAATAAGAGAGATACTCGACAGGTATATCCGTTTGGTAGCCAGAACAAAGGGCTATTCGCCTCATACCATCAGACATTCCTTTGCTACCCATCTCCTCTCCCGGGGTGCCGATCTCCGGGCTATTCAGGAGATGCTGGGGCATAGTAATCTGGCTACCACTGAGAAATATACCCATATCTCACATACAGACCTGATGAAAGTATATAAACAGGCACATCCCCGCAGCAAGGAAGAAGGTTGAAAAGCAGCCGATATTTCAAACAGCAAAGAGGAACTCAATGAGAATTTTACGTCCGGTGTTATTATCCACCTTTATCTTATATCTGATTACCATAATCTTTGGAGAGAATTTAGCAGCTCTAACTGAAGAGTATCAAACAGCTCCTCTTTACTATGCAGAGCTTACCAATGCCGAAACGGCAGATGAGGAAATTCAGGAGAGTAAACAACGCGGGCATCTTAATACCGAATGGTGTCTCGTCCCGGCAGGAGAATTTTTCTTCAGTGAAAATGATACCCTCTTAACGATAGATTATGATTACGAGATTATGAAATATGAAGTTACTAATGCCCAATATCTTCAATATCTAAGGGAGGCTTATGCTGCGGGAGATATATGGGTTGCCGATAATGGAGTCCGGTGGCATTATGAAGGTGACCATCATTATCGAGAAGGGGTTAAGAGGCTCTATGCCCTCGGTACGGAGTTCTATCAGAACACCTCGAGAATATCTTACCGCAAAGGGCAATTCTTTTTAAACTACCCGGAAGAGTTTTCCGAAGAGGATTATCTGAACCACCCGGTAGTCTATGTATCCTGGTTTGGAGCTCTTGCCTTCGCCCGGCATTACGGGTTAAGGCTTCCTACAGATCATGAATGGGAAAAAGCAGCCCGGGGAATGACAGGTAACATGTATCCCTGGGGAGATTCCATAGACGGCAGCAGAGCGAATTACTTTAACAGCAGAGACCCCTGGGATAACGGCACTACTCCAGTCGGTTATTTTAACGGTAAAAATCCGGGAACAACCGACAGCCCCTCTCCCTACGGAGTATATGACATGGCGGGCAATGTTCTGAACTGGACAGGGAGCTGGTATGGCGGGTCTTATCCCAACCGCCGGGTTCTTAGAGGGGGCAGTTGGGATGACACTCCGGTTATTCTCCCTTCCTGGAGCCGTTACAGTTCATCAATGACCTGTAGTGACAGTGATATAGGTTTTCGCTGTGCCAGAACGAGATAGCGAGAACCGGAAAGCTTTGCCGGGTTAACTGACTTCCGAAGCAAGAAACGGAGTAATCCGGCAGCATTTTGGCAGTTTAATAAGTTTAAGTATCCGTTGAAAATCTGTCTTTAACTAATAGAGTTATCATTCGCTAGAGATGGATATCAATTAGCTTTTTTAATGAGGTTTGTTTTGATGAGATTTAGACAAGTTTTTTTTCTTATTCCGGTCCTAATAACGTTAACAGGGGTCATTATTTTCTCGGGCTGCAGCTCTGTTCCCGATACCTCAAGAGGCATAACAGCAGAAGAGATAGGAAAAGAGTACTCTCCGAAAGAGCTGATAGAAGATTTATACTATCTTATCCGGACTCTGGAAGAGATACATCCTGATCTATACGCTGTAACCTCCGGAGAGACCATCAGGGCAGAGGTTGCTAAGCTGAGAAGTGAATTGACCGAGCCGATGGACAGGGTCGAGTTTTACCGCCGGACTTCTCCCATAATAACAATGCTGGGTGACGGACATACGGGAGCAAGGCTGCCGGCAGAAGAGTGGGCTCATTATCTGGATGAGGGGGGAAAGATATTCCCGCTTAGTCTTCGGATCGATGGGGGCAGGGTATTCCTCAGAGAAAGCATTTCATTAGAAGAAAATGAAATCCCGGGAGCTGCTGAGATCGTAGCGATAAACGGAATCGAGATGGAAACTATCCTCACTGAACTGCTTCGTTATAGCTGCGGAGAAAGGATCCAGTTCAGAGAAAAGAGGATCGAATCAAATTTTCCGGCATATCTTTGGACTATATATGGCTTCAGCGGGACTTTCAATGTCATAATACGACTTCCGGACAGCAGGGAAACCCTCAGTTTCAGTATCGAAGGGGTTACCAAAGATAAGATAACTTCTTCTTCGGCAATGACCGGAGCTCCCTACAGTTTTAAGGTTCTTCCCGGTACAAATACCGGTTACATCGATTTCCGGTCTTTCAGGGATTTAGATAAGTTCAAGCATTTTCTGGAAGAGACATTCAGCCGGATAAAAGAGGAAGGGATATCAGATCTGATAATTGACGTCAGGAACAATGGAGGGGGAAATTCTTCCCTGGGAGACGCTTTTCTTGACTATCTAAGCGGCGAACCTTTTACCCAGTACAAAGAGGTCGGGATCAAAATCAGCCGGCAGATAAAGAAATACTACCCTGCCTGGCGGGATATTCAAATAAAGCCGGTCGGGACACTTCATAATGTCAAAGTCCGGGAAAAAGTGCCGGGGAAAAACCCATTGAGATTTGAGGGTAATATCTATCTTCTGACAAGTTCCTACACCTTTTCCAGTGCTACCGATTTTTCAGCAGCAGTGAAATATTATGGGATTGGAACGATAATCGGAGAAGAGACCGGAGGACTGTTGAAGACTTTCGGTGATGTCTATTCTTTCAGGCTTCCTAATAGCCGTCTTGTTTTTGGGGTTTCTCACAAAACTTTCATCTCTCCGGGCAAAGAAGAAGATTTGCTGAAGGGTGTCGTTCCTCACCATCTTGTGAGCCAGACAGGGGAAGATACTGCTGCCGGCAAGGAAACGGTGCTCGATTATACGTTAAGGCTTATTCAGGGAGAGTGAGGGATACTTTTCATTAACGGACAGAAGAATGATCTGTTCTCTGAATTTTTGATTTCAATTCTGATTGACATATAAAGGCTAATCGATTCCCTTGTTATATTATACCTGTGAGAAAGGAGTTTGAATGACATTAGCAGAGAAAGAGGAATTCTTTCTTAGGGATATAGCAGAAGATCAGATCAGCTTCAGCTCTTTGTTTGGTGATAATCAGCCTGTGCATATAGAGATAGGTTCGGGGCGGGGAGAGTTTCTGGCAGAGGTTTCCCTTAATGAGCCGGGGAGTAATTTCCTGGGTCTGGAGATCAAAAGGAAACGGATAAAATCTATTCTGAGGAAACTGGAACCAGCCACTCACTCTAATGTGAGGTTATTGAGAATGTATGTCGATGAGGTTCAGCTAAAAAGACTTGGGGAAAAGTCGATAGAGAGATTCTATATCTTTCATCCCGATCCCTGGCCTAAGAGAAGACATCATAAACACCGGCTCATTCAAAAGGATTTCATTACCGGTCTTGCCGGTGTTTTAGCAGATGGGGGTGATGTTTTGATCACCACCGATCATGAAGATTACAGGAATTGGATTGTTAAGCATTTTTCTGAAAGTCCGGAATTTGAAGCTGGTTATCCGGAAGGATTCAGCAGGGAACCCTTCAGCGGTCATATCGAGACTCATTTTGAGATGAAGCTGAAACAGAAGGGTTTTCCCCCATTTTACATGAGATTTAGCAAGAGGTAAAATTAATGATTAAAAGAGATGAATTAAAGAAGATATACGAGCAGAGTCAGAGAGATGCTGAAAAGAATCTGATCTCCTTTGCCTGCAGAAAAGATGAAGCCTACCGGTTAAAAGAAGAGGGAAAAGAAAGGCTTCGTTCGGCTTTTGCTCTGGACAGGGACCGGATTCTGTATAGCGGTTCTTATCGCCGCTATCAGGGGAAAACGCAGGTCTTTTCCTTTTCCAATATGTTCGACGAAGAGATGACTAACCGGAGTCTCCATACAACCTATGTTTCGCAGATTTCCAGAACTATCGGGAAAGTTCTCAGGCTGAATCAGGAACTCATCGAAGCGATTGCTTTGGGGCACGATCTGGGACATCCCCCTTTCGGACATGACGGAGAAAAAGCGTTGAATGACTGCTGCAAAAAGTACGGCATAGGTGAATTTCACCATAATATCGAGAGTCTGCACGTAGTTGATCACATTGCCAGAAGAGGCGAGGGGCTTAATCTCACTTTTCAGGTCAGAGACGGGATACTGTCTCACGATGGTGAGGTGCATAATACGAGGATCTATCCGAATCGTGAAAAGCAGGAGGAAGACCTGCAGAATTATATGAAAACCACGATAGGTGGGGTTAAGGTAGAGAACTGGATGCCTGCAACTCTGGAAGGGTGTGTGGTAAGAATAACCGATACAGTAGCTTATATCGGTCAGGATATCGAAGATGCCATAAGGTTCAACATTCTCAGAAGAGAAGAGCTGCCGGAGGATTGTGCCGCCTATCTGGGCAGGAGAAACAGTGATATTGTCGATACTTTGATTAAAAGTGTAATTCAGAACAGTTACGAGAAGGATTATATCTCCTTTGACGAAGAGACCTCCTATTATCTGGAGAAATTGAAAAAGTTCAACTACGCTCATATCTATCACAATGAGAACGTGAAGGCTTACAATGATATCATCGAGAGATCAATGAAGCTCCTTTTTGATAAGTATGTTACCGATATAGAAAATGAAAAGAAAGAATCGAAGATCTTCAAGCATTTCCTCAATCATAAAAGCGAGAACTATCTGATCCGCTTCTCGATTCCGGAGAAAGTTAGGGATTTCATTGCCACTATGACAGACCGTTATTTCAACGAAGAGGCAAAAGACTATTTGATTCCCTGGAAGTAGGAGGGGAATTAATAGCGGAGAGCCGGGAGAAGTATCAGTTGTTTGCTCAACTATCATCTCCCGTAGAACTGGGAGCTGAAAGCTGTTTAAAAAGTAGATTAAAGATAAAAAACGGAGATAAAGATGGATATTCAAGAATTAGCACGCGAAATCGACATTCTGATTGACAAATTACAGGAAATTAGGAGGTATCTTTGATACGGGGCAGATAAATTCTGAGATCTCTGCTCTGGAGCTAAAAACCAACGAACCCGGATTTTGGTCTGATCAAAGAAAAGCCAAAGCAATTACCAAAGAAATTACGATCTTACGCAATAAGATCGAAAAAGACACCTACCTTAAGGACACGGTCGAAGATCTGGAAACTTACAAGATGCTTCTGGAAGAAGAACAAAACGAAGAACTGTTCCGGGAGGCACAAAATAAACTAAAGACATACCGGAAAGAAGCCCAGCAAACAGAGATAGAATTCATTTTAAACGAAGATACCGATATTAATGACGCTATATTGACAATCCATCCCGGAGCCGGTGGCACGGAATCCCAGGATTGGGCTGAGATGCTCCTGCGGATGTACCGGCGATGGGCTGACAATAAGGGTTTTCAGGTAGCCATTGACGATATATTACCTGGCGAAGAAGCAGGGATTAAGAGTGTTACTCTGGAAGTGAGCGGAGCTTATGCTTACGGCTTTCTGAAATGTGAGTCCGGAGTTCACAGATTGGTAAGGATTTCTCCCTTCAATGCTCAGGGTAAAAGACAGACCTCTTTTGCCTCGATGTTTGTCTATCCGATTGTTGAGGACGATATTGACCTGGAGATCAATCCTTCCGATTTGAAGATAGATACCTACAGGTCAAGCGGTGCCGGAGGACAGCATGTCAATACGACAGACTCAGCCGTAAGGATTACTCATCAACCGACCGGAATAATTGTTCAGTGCCAGAAAGAAAGGTCTCAGATAAAGAACCGGGATACGGCAATGAAACTGCTGCGGTCACGTCTCTATAATTATTACGAAGATATCAAAGATAAGGAAAAACAGGCTGTGGAGAATCAGAAGACAGAGATAGGCTGGGGTAACCAGATCAGATCCTATGTCTTTCATCCTTATCAGATGGTCAAAGATCACCGCACAGATCACGAAACAGGTAATCTCAATGCCGTTATGGAGGGTGATCTTGACGGTTTTATCTATGCCTATCTAAAAAGCAGGGCTTTGGAAAAAGCAAAAAGTTAAGTCAGGATGTTTTTATTGAACTTTATTGAGGTATTATTATGGCAGATTACAAGAGTTTGATCGAGCAGCTCGATAAGAAAAAAATGCCTGCTCATATCGGGATAATAATGGATGGAAACGGACGCTGGGCTAAAAGAAACAATACTACACGGCTCAATGGACACCGCAAAGGTGCTAATGCGGTGAGAGAGGTCGTGGAAGCCAGTGTCGAGATCGGATTGCCCTATCTCACTATTTATGCCTTTTCCACCGAGAACTGGCGCCGTCCCCAGACTGAAGTGCACGGACTGTTAAGGCTGATAATGGATACTCTCCTGAAAGAGATAGATGAATTGAGTCAAAACAATATCGTCGTCAGATTTATCGGAAGCAAGAAGGGGCTTGATTCCAAATACTATGAAAAGATAGCCAGTACCTGCCGAAAAAGCTGGGACAATACCGGACTGCACCTTAATGTTGCCATGAACTACGGGGGGAGACAGGAGCTGATCGAAGCAATGGAAAAGATACTGACTGATCTCCGAAATGGGACACTCTTGCCTGAAGAGATCAAGGAAGAGACGATAAGTAAATATCTTTACACCGATAATATTCCCGATCCCGATCTTATGATCAGGACGAGCGGCGAACTCCGCCTGTCAAATTTTATGATCTGGCAGTCCGCTTATGCGGAATTATGGTTTACCGAGACCTTATGGCCCGACTTCACCCGGACAGAATTCATTCAGGCAATACTCAATTATCAGAAGAGAAAGCGGAGATTCGGAGCGGCTGAAGAATGATCCTTTTGAAAAGAGTTTTAGTAGCGGTTATCTTTATTCCACTTATTCTGGTCATCAGTTTTAACGGTGGTTATCCTTTATTGCTGCTGCTTTCCGTTTTTTCGACGTTTGGTCTTTTTGAACTGCGGCAGTTGTTCAGCAAAAAGTATGCTCTGATCCCTTTGGTGATTATTCCCCTGGGACTGGTTTTTCTCTGGCTGGCTTCACTGTTAACCTTGCCGGCAATTATGTTTTCCTTTTTGCTGGTTCTGCTGACAGTTTCAGGCTATGATATCTTCTTCAACCGGATTGAAGGATCGGTAAACAGGCTGGCACTTTCCTGTTTTGCTATTATTTATCAACCTTTTCTCTATTCTATCATCTACCGGATGAGAGGTCTTCATAACGGTGAATATCTCTTGATCTCCATGATCATTCTTATCTGGATAACCGATACTTTTGCCTACTTCATGGGGATGTTGATAGGCAGACACCGCGGACTGGTAAAGGTCAGTCCGAAGAAGTCCTTGGAAGGTTTTATCTCCGGAGGGATCTTTGCCTTTATCGGGGCTTATATCCTATTCCTGATCTTCAGGAACTATGTAACAGCTGAAATTATGATGCTTGCTGCCCTTTCTGCGGCGATTTTCGGACAGTTCGGTGATCTGCTGGAATCACTTATCAAGCGGGATGTTGATATTAAAGACAGTTCCAATATTATCCCGGGGCATGGAGGACTCTTAGACAGATTTGACAGTTTCATAATTGCGGTACCCGCTTTCTTCCTGCTCTATATAATATTTATCAAGTAACACAGCAGCCCGGGGAAGCTTTAAGAGTAAGCGGAGATATGAGCTATAGACAAGAAGGATTCTCAGACAGCATAAACCGGGAACAAAGAGACAGACCTCCTTTTTTTATGAAAATATTCTGTTTCACGCTGCTATTACTAAGCGTAACATCACTGTTCGGGGCGCGACGGAATCAGTATCCTCTCGATTCATCTTACCACCGTCCCGAAGATATTCTCCCTTCCCTTGAGGAGATTACCGCTATGAATCCCGGGCTTGTTTCCTGGGAGATTATCGGAGAGAGCAGTAATGAGAAATTACCTATCTATGCTCTTCGGATCTCTAATCCCGAAACCGGTATTGCCGATAGTAAACCGTCTGTTCTTTTTCACGGACAACATCATTCCGAAGAGCCGATTGGGGTTGAGCTTGTTTTCTATCTTAGCCGTTCCTTGCTTTCCGATTATAGTACTGATTACCTTATCACCTATCTGGTAGATAATTATAACCTCTGGTTTATTCCGACTATCAATCCTGAAGGTTTTGAGATAGTCAACCGGGGTATTAACCGCCTGAAAAGGAAAAATATTACGGATTACAGTTTCTTTTCTTCTTTGTTTTGGGAAAGAGAGAGCGGAAGAGATTACAGTCTGTGGTTTCAGGATCAGAAAGGGGTGGATCTAAACCGCAATTATCCCTTCAATTGGGAAAATGATCAAGATAACTTTCCGGCAAGTCCCTATTTCAAAGGCTTTGAACCTGCTTCCCAGAATGAGATCAGGGCAATGATAGATTTCTCTGCCGATAATCATTTTCAACTGGCTCTGTTTTATCATAGTTCTGTTTCCGGTTCCTATTCGGAGAGAATATTCTTTCCCTGGCGCTGGGGACACGAACTGTCACCGGACTACTTTGAGATGCTGTATCTTGCCGAATATCTGGCTCGTTATCTACCCCGGACATACGAAGAAGGGCAATATATTGTCCATCATTACAATACCTCAAAACGGGGTTTTGCCCGTGATTATATCTATTCTCAGCACAGAACCATGGCAATGCTGATCGAAGTAGGGGGGAATTCTCCCTATGGTGAAGGGATAGTCAATCCTTCCAATGAAGTACTGCAAATCATTAAGCGTAACCATACGAAAGCTGTGCTCAAATTATTGGAAGAATATGATAAAAACCTGCTTATCGGGAGAGTAGTAGATAAGGAAGGTCTTGCCTTACCCGGGAAAAGGGTAGAGTTCAAGGGGAGATCAAGTACTACTGTTAAGCCTATAATTACCAATGATGAGGGATATTTCTTTTGCTATCTGCCGCCGGATACTCAGTCCTATACTCTGACGATCGGCGGGAATCATGAATTCACGGTCATCAGAGAGTCGGAAGCAAGGGAGGAATATACTTTTCGGCTTAGCGAAAGCAGGTCAAAACCTTTGCTAACAGAACCGCTGAACAATAACGAAGCGATAATTATGACCAATCCTGTTTTCCAGTTCTTTCCTCCTCTGAAAATCCAGGAGAGTGGGAAAAACGAGTCAGAGAATCTGATCCTTACTCTCACCAGCGGATTAGAAATCCGGCAGCGAGAGATCATGCAGAGTGAAGATGGGTTGTTTTATTTACCATGGATCACGACCGAGAATACCGGTGTGAATGAACTAAACATTCAGATTAAAGATATTCATCCTTTGTCGGATAAAACCCGGTTTTCAAACAAGATTATCTCTCTCGACCAACAGAAAGAGATACTCAGCTATGTTCGGGATCACAATCAATTTGATCTTTGGTATCTGCAGCCGGGAACAGAGATTGGTATTGATTACTCCCTTTACCCGGCAGGTGAAAACGATTATCTGCTTGAAAGAATTGAGATAAAAGGTGAAGCCGGATATCCATCCGAAGCGGTTGAGGTTAGTCTCTATGACGGGGCAGATTTACTCTATCAAACCAGAGAAAGTATCAGAGAGAATGATTCTCTTGTTATCAGGATACCGGCAATCCCTTTTCCCGACAATCTCTTTCTGGTGGTGGCAAACAAGGGGTATAATCCGGTTTCGATCTACCGGGAGAGAGGAGGGTTAGATTCAATCTATTCCAACAGGATGTATGTCAAATACTCAGGCTGGCAGGTTTTTGAGAGCAGAGACCTGGCAATCGAACTTCATCTGAGGAAAAGAGATTGACATGAGAGTGATAATACTTTCGGGGTAAAGAGAGCTGGTAATGAGTTATGAGATAAGACTCTTTTTTAATCCAGTAAGCGAAAGAGACGGGGAGTAAAATGAAAAAAGTATTGATAATATTTTCACTGCTGGCATCTTCCCTAACGGTAAATGCGATATTGACCGAAGCTGAAAACCGGTATCTCTCTTTGAGTTTGCTGAGACCGGAGATCCGTAACGAAACTTATCTCTTTAATCTTCAGGAAGAACCGGACGAAGATAGCTTGATCGGCAGATATGATTTTCGGGAAAGCAGCTTCGACTTTGCTCTGTTAAACTATTCATCCTTCAGTACAGCGTTAAGGAGTTTTCTGAGTGACAGGGAACGGAGGGGCAGCTTTTTAGAATATACGGTAGTAGATGAGAAGATATCGGGAAGGCTGCAGGTCAGCCTCCTGGCCGGAGCAGACTATCATACCGATCTTGATGAACAGTACATCCATCTTTACCGTGGTGTGCAATTGCGGGGAAATATCTTTAACCGGCTGGTTTTCTGGGGATATTGGTGGTCCGGTCGTTTTCAGGGAGACCTTGATTTTGCCGAAACCTCTTCACCTCTTATCAAGGGATTTTATAAAAGCCATCATACCCAGTCCGAATATACGAATCTGAATAAGATATCGGGAAATATCAGTTATCTTTTTGATTTCGGAAAGGTGTCTCTCGGAAGAGGAACTCATTTGGCAGGCGACAATATCGGCGGCAGTACGATCCTGAATGATGCTGCTAATGATTACGGTTATTTCGGTACTGAAGTGTATTTCGGAAAATTGACCCTCTCTTTTCTTCATGCTACCCTTATTCCCGATACTCTGGCAACAGTAGAAGCTTATGATTTTCAGGATAAGTTTCTTGTATTACATCAGATCAGTTATGAGCCCACACCCCGATTAAAACTCTATTTCGGTGAACAGATAATCTATGGTAACCGGAGCATTGATCCGAGTTATCTTTTACCCCACATCTTTTACAGAATAACAGAACATAATCTTCAGGATCGTGATAATGTTCTCATCTATGCCGGTATGCGCTGGACTCTCTTTGATTTCGCCGCCATGTACGGCAGTCTTATCCTTGATGAGTTAAGAAAGAGTGAGATTTTCGGAGATTGGTGGGGTAATAAATATGCTCTGCAAGGGGGAGTCTCCTTCTCTTATGCCCCGGGACTTCTGAAGCGGGATAATGATAAGATCCGTACTACTTTCGAGCTTACTGCCGTCAGGCCCTGGATGTACACTCACAAGGGAATGATAACAACATTTTCCCATGATGGGATAGGGTTAGGTTTTCCGGAAGGGAGTAATCTGCTTCAAGCTGCCGGAGAACTCATCTTTCCTATACTGCCGAACTTAAGATTCAATCAGACAGTATCTTTTACCAAACAGGGGAGTGTAGGAAACCATTTTTCCATCAATTATAATGACCGCCCTTCCGATACGGCTAAATGGCTGCAAGGCAGAAAAACCGATATCTGGAGAGGGAGAAGTGTCCTGACCTGGTCTTTACTGGCTCATCATCAACTGCGCTTAGGAATGGAACTGTACCGGGAGAATGATAATGATTGGCAGAAAGATCTGGTGTTTGGGTATCAGGTCTTGTATTAGGTGATCAGTGAGTTTTGTTATTATTCTTTTTTCTCTCGGTCTGCTTATTGGCGGGATTGGCATATTTCTCATCAGAAGAGGTAGAGAAACAGACTTGAAAAGCATCTCGGTCACTATCGTTGCCCGTGACGAAGAAAAGATATTACCCCAAACTCTTGCAGCTCTAAGCAGAATTAACTATCCTCCGGAATTGTATGAGATCATTTTAGTTGATGACGGTTCGCAAGACAACACCAATCAGCTTTTCAGAAGCTTTGCAGATTCAAGGAAGAATGTGGAGATCTTGACCATCTCCCGCGAGGAGAAGATTCTGCCCGGCAAGAAACAGGGACTACAGAAGGCTCTGGAAAAAGCCCGGCACGAGATCTTTCTTATGACCGATGCCGATTGTTTTGTTTCTGAAAACTGGCTTAAGGATTGTTCCGGATATTGGGATGATAAAACGAAAATGCTTGTAGGCTATGCTCCGGAAGACTATTCTCAGCTGCTGAGACAGGCTCCCTTTAGTCGTAAGCTCTTTTTTCTTTTTCGCCGTTTTAGTCAGATAGTAACAGCCGGAAGTTTTGCCGCTACGATAGGATTGGGGCTACCATTCAGCTGTTACGGGAGAAACATGGCAGTTTCCAGAGAACTCCTGCTCAAAGCAGGCGGTTATCATAAAATAGGGAAAGAGCCTTCCGGTGACGATAAGCAGGTCTTGAATCTCATGCTCAAACAACCAGGAGTTATCAGATATTCACCTCTCAGAAATGTGGTGACCAGACCGGAACTGGAAAGATACCGGGATCAGCAGAAAAGACGATTCGGAAAGGTCAGGATGTCCACTACCTTTCATTTCATCATGACCTTACTAATTATCGGTTTCTATCTTTATCTCCCTTTCAGAGTCTTTCTCTGGGCAGACTATGGAAGTTTTGCGATCTTTTATCTTTCGGCAGCAGCAGTTTGGCTGCTTAATCTCGCTAAACACAAAGAGAGGTTCTCTCTGTTCGATCTGCTCTTCATTATCGTTTATCCCTATTATCTGATTTACTACACTGTAATAGGCTCTAAAGGTGATTGGCGATGGAAAGAATAGATGAAAGAGGGGCAAGACAAGAGGATCAGAAGGTTCTGAAAGGATCAGGCAGATCACTTTTTCCTTACCTGAAGAATAACTGTTTCTTCGGTGAAAAGTCAGTTACGTCACAGAGAGGGAGCATATTGGAAAACCGGTTACTCAAAAGGATGCTTTTTCTGGTTAAGATCCTGATCACTCTCCTGATCTTATGGATAATCTTCCGCCGGATAGAATTTCAAGAGGTATCTGCTGCTGCTCTGCAAATAAAACTAAGAATTATAATACTGCTGGTGATGATCACTGTTCTGAAATTTATTACCCAGTATAAAAACTGGGAGCAGTGTCTGAAAATTACTTCCGGTTATAAACCGGCAAAATACGAAATCCTAAAATCGCATTTCATTGGTCAGGCTCTTCGCTTTATTATACCGGGAGGACATGCCACCTTTGCCAAAGTATATTTCGTTACCAACAGAAAAAAGGCAACTCTCTTTTCTGTCGGCATAGAACGTTTTATGCAGACCTGGACTAATCTCTGGTTTGCTTCCTGGGCAGGATTTTTCTATTTTAAGCAGTATTCCTTGTTTCTCAGGTTAGGGGGAGTGATCCTGATAACCCTGATCCCCTTATTGGTTTACTGGTCTTCACGAATCCTGAAAAGACCCTCCTGGAAAGAATATTTTAAGCAATACCTGAAAATAGTGCCGGCAATCACCCTCCGCCAGATGTTTTTCGTCTTTTTAACTGTCCTGCAGTATTTCATTATTATCAATCAGTTTTTTCCTGCTGCTTTTGGTAATATTCTCATCACGGTTCCCTTGATTCTCGTGGCAAACCTTATTCCCGTTACTTATGCCGGTCTCGGCTTGAGAGAGACATTTGCTATCCATCTCTTACGGAATTATCAGATTCAGCCCGAATTTGCCGTAACAGCCTCTTTGCTCATCTTTATTCTCAATTCGGTTGTTCCGGCTTTGATAGGCGCCGTCTTGTTAGCCCTCTCCGGAAGAAAGAAAACAGTTAAAGGGTAACTTGCCGGAGAAATTCTGATGAGTTCAATGAAATCAAGGAGTTACGAAATTCTCTTGACAGTTATTATTGTCTGAGATCGTCTATACAAAGAAAAAAATTCTCCGGGAGTATAATAATGAGAATATCCTTACTCTTGATAATAATTTTAGCTTCAATAGCTTCAGCCTTTTCCATAACCATTGAAACGGCTTCTTTATCGGGGTTCATGTATGGTACGGAAGAGAATGCCGCCTATGATGATTTCTATCACAGAGTCGTTGAAGGTTTAGCCTCAGCCGGTTACAACCAATATGCACCCTGGGATAGACAAACCAACGGTTTTGGCAATTTCGTTAATGCCAATTCTACCCAGAGAGCGAATTGGGGTGATATTGTTGATCTGTTCCTGGCGGAAATGTTTACTGAAGCTCAGGCTCTGATCGATCAGCATGGCTTTCCTTACGATGTTGTCGAATTCAATGATACCGATACGGGAAGAACTTATTATATGCTGCGCGAGCAGCTTAATATGGATTATTTCGATGATAACGATGAACCTGACCAGCCTCAGATCCACCAGCAGGGAAGCTTCGACTACGGATGGGGTCTCTATGTCTTCAATCCTGACTCCACCATTCCGGTAATTGTGAATGTTGTACATCCGAAGGACGATTTTATTTCCGTGCCGGTGGCAACTCAAGCCTTCCAGCTGTGGGATGCCAGATACATGATGATAAACGGTGCAGGGAGAGAGGTATTATGGACTAATGTTCCCCCTTACTGGAATTCCAAATCGCTGAGTGATCCGTCAAGAAACGCTAACCACGTTTTCAACGTAGCTTACAACAGGATATGTGACGAGATCAGAAGTACCTTTGGAAGACGTGAACACTCGATGCAATTACACAGTTACGACTATACCCACATGGGTTATAAACCATTGCAGATTACCGGTGGAGGAGCAGCTTATGACTATCCGGGATTGCCGATCAGAGATATTAGCGGTAACAATCTGGACATCATCAATGCTTCTCCCTATGTGATTTTCGAGGCTAACACGGTTGGGATTCATGATGAGATATTGGTAACGGATTACTATTCTGTTCTTTACGATACTCACGGTTTGTATTATGATAATGACGGTCAGTTACTGCCGATAAGTAACAATATTAATCTCCCCGGAGCACAGGGGAACAGGCAGGTTGTCTATACTCAGAGCGGCTGGAACAAATATGATGTCTTCACTCCGTTTTTTCACATTGAACTGGAAGAGCTACCGAGTGTTTATCCCCAGAACATGAACTATTATCACTGGTTTTACGGGTTCAACGCGATTACTCAAACCTGGAATGCTGATGATTTCTGGATCAGAGCTTTAGCTTTCTATACCCCCTGGCTGGAGCATTATGCAGAGGTTTCAGACAACTGGATAAACTTCGATGATGGCGTACCACCGACTAATCCTACAGAACTATCCATGGTCAGTACTTCCTCTAACAATATTGTTCTGGAGTGGAACCGCTCCCACGCTTATGATTTCAAAACTTACGAGATTCTTTATGCTACTGAACCAATCGATCTTGACGATCCCAATTATTCTATATTTGACCGCAGCAACGTTTCTACTCTTGCCGGACAGGCATTTACTACTGCTACCGTAACCGGCTTGGCACCGGAGACTCAGTATTTTTTCAGAGTAAGAGCTAAAGATTATAATGACAACTATTCTGAAGTGAGCAATGAGATTTCCCGCTATACAGGAAGCGCTACGATAGCAAATCTTTCGGCTCATGGAAGGGATGGTTATGTAGATATTCAGTGGCTGGCACAGTTTCAGAATAATAATCAAGGGTTCAATGTACATCGTGCGCTTTCAGGGAGTGAGATTTATGAACTGATCGCTTCCTGGGAAACGGATGATTCTCTCGCTGGTTTGCCGGGTACGAATATCTATTATGAATACACCGACAGCTTGACAGTTAACGGCTTAACTTATGATTATAAAATAGCATCAGTTGATAACAGTGATTCCGAGTATATGCACGTTTTTATGGCTTCTGCATCTCCGCAGCCGGTTTTTTCCCTGACTTTTCAGGACAATTCCGGAGAGATTTTCGATACGGTCGAATTCGGAGCTAATCCCTTCGCCTCAGACGGTTATGACAGCAATTATGATATCCTCAAAGGGAGCAACGACAACGACCAGTATGTCTATGCCATGTCTTACAAGAGCAGCTGGTCAGCGGCTTATAGAAACCTGCAAAGAGATATTTACGGCTTTTTTGATCCTGACGAAGTTTACAAATCTTATGTGTTAAGAGTCACTACAAATCAGTTGAATCAGCCGATAACGATCTCAATCAGCGATAACTACACGAGAAACAGTGAAAAACTTTACCTCAGAGACACCAGTACCGGTAATATGGTCGATCTGACGGAAGAACCTCTCACATACCAGGCTTCCAATACTTCTTACCGGTATTTTACCCTCTATTGGGGTAATCTTTTACCGAGCATAAGTATAGCTGGGATGAGCAACAGGTTCTTACAGGCAGGAGATGTTATAACATTCAACTGGTCAACGAGTTTTGATCTGCTTGTTGATACGGTTGAGCTGTATTTGGTAAATGAAACCGATACCCTTCTGATCGCCGATAACTTACCACCTCAAACATCTTTCTATGAATGGAACGTTCCCGATGGAGTACATTTCCTGGATGCGGCATTTGCGGTCAGGACAATTATCGTTGATGGATATCCTTTGGATAATTATTCAGATTATCGATTAGCAGTTATTCCCTTAACGGTCTCTTTTGCAAATTTTGCCGGTTGGTATCTGAAAGCAAATCCTCTTGAAGATCCCGAATTCAACGGCACGATCCTTTTCGGACCGGAAGCCCAGCTTTATGTCTATGATTACAATGCGGAGGATTACGAGGAAGTAAGTCTCTTTCAGTTCGGAACGGGTCATTGGGTATATATGCCTGAGAATTATGAGATTTGTACTACCGGTGATATTCGCCGTCAGCAGTATGACATTGTCTTACAGGAAGGGTGGAACTTGATCCCTAATGTCTTTTTAACTGATTTCAAGAGCCGGGATTTCCGTTTCAATTTCGATGGAGTTAATTATACCTTTGTTGAAGCTTTACAATTCAATATGATCGACCGGGCGCTATATGCCGTCAGCGATAATAAATACTCTTTGACTGATGTTCTGAGAAACCGGGAATCTATCTGGCTCTATTCCTATGTGCCCGGTTTAGTCTTGCAGCTTATTCCCTTTAACAAGCACTACGGTTATGCTGATTTTCCTTATTACTGGCAGTCAACAGTGATTGCTGCTCAGGACGGTTTCCAAGGTGATGAGGTTGTAGTTGGCAGTGCCCAGTTCACGAATGATTACTACAATTCATTGTTTGATCTTCCCAAACCTCCTCACAGACCGGAGACAGATTTCTATTTCTATCTGGAAGCCGATGAAGCAATACACCCTTTCCCTCAATTACATTCCTTTTTTAAGGAAGACCTGGATACTTCTACCGAAGATGCCAGATTCTGGGACTTTGTATTGCATATTGACAGTGATTTGCAACCCCTCTATTTCCGAAGATCTTCTGACCCGCTTCCCGATACTTATGAGTTGTTCTTAGCCTTAGACGGTGATTTTATCCTTCTCTCGGATGAGGATGATTATGTCTATTATCCCTCATCGCAGGTTGTTACAGGACAGATCAAGATTTCCAATACCGGCGAATCTTCAGCAGATGAACTTCCTGTGATTCCTTATCAACTGACCAATTACCCCAACCCCTTCTTTGCCGCTTCTTCCGGGAAAAGAAGCAGCGGAACCAATATTGCCTTCTCTATCGAGCAGTTCGAGAGAGTGAAATTGGAGATATTCAATATTAAAGGACAGCGGGTTTTAACCCTTCTCAATGAAGAACGGGAAGCAGGAAAGCACATTCTCTTCTGGGACGGAAAAGACTATAACAATAAAACAGTTGCCACGGGAATATACCTATATCGACTGCAAGTCGGGAACAGAACGGTTCAGGCAAAAAAGATGATGCTTATTAAATGAAGCAGGCTGATAGCTAAAGAGGGCTCAAAAATAAAGGATTAACTGATCGTCTGATAATAGAGAAGCTATCTTCTCTGGACAGCAGTTTATCTCACCACACCTCGGACAATGTTTCTTTGAATAAAACGTTGAGCGGAGCAGTTTCAGGTGTTACTCTCTTTGTTAAGGAAGAGAGGCGTGCCTTATTGCAGGCGATTTTCTCTTCCAGAAATTCCTGCAGGAGATCATTCTTGGGGACAATATCCTGTTCCGTGCCTGCTCCTTTCCTTTTCAGCAGAGAAATTATCTCATTACTGATCAGAGCATCAGTGATCTGACTCTCCAGCAGAACCGGGAACTCCACAGGCACTGTTGTTCTATGCTCATAAATCCAGTCTGCTGCGAGGATAGTCCGGAGCACATAAAAAAGTTTCTTGAGGTTTATTCGCTCATCTGCCAGATATCCCTCGAAGTTATGTACAGCTACGTTTAGATAATGATGAAAACAAGATTTCGGATCGAAATAGAGCTTTTTCAGATCCCTCATTTTATCAATTGCCGACGAATGCTGATTGTAAACTATCGGGCTTCTCATCCATTCCAGAAGGTGAGGGTTCGATTTCCGGAAAAGCTTCAAGGCTTTTTTCAGCTCCCAGCCCGAGAGATCAATTTCATTATCAAGTATCTTTACGTAATAATCCCTTTCCTGATCTATCCTCAGATACCAGTCAAGTTTATGGATATAGAGGAAACGCACATCCCAGTCACTGTCCCGGGAAGCAAAACCCCAGGCTCTGCTGCCGCTCTCTACGGCGTAAAGAACTTTGATTTCCAGCTCTTGCTCGAGCCGTCTGAGTTCCTTGATTATCTCATCTTTCATTACTTCTCCAGTTTACTTTTCCAGCAGGGGAAAAGCAAAGATATACTTTTCTTGTTAATGATCAAATAGTCAAGTTCCTTATCATTTGATACCCTTTCGCTCTTTTTTTACTCTTTTCTTGACACATAGCCCGATTGCTTAGAGTTAATATCATCATTACAAAGAGGTTTTAATGAAGAAGAAGGTTTTAATAATCACTACCGGAGGCACAATTTCCATGCGGCATGTTCCGGATGTAGGAATTGTGCCCAACAATAATCTGCTTGGTATGCTGGAGAATTTTCCCCAACTCTCCTCGGCAGCAGAAATAGAAATATTCGAATATTCCAATATGCCGAGTCCTCACATTACTCCCCAAAGAATGTTTGAGTTGGCAAAGATTGTTGATCATAAAGTAAGAGATTACGACGGGATAGTCATTACCCACGGAACTGATACTCTGGAAGAAACAGCCTATATGCTCGATCTGGTACTCACTACCAGAAAGCCGGTGATCCTGACAGCTGCTATGCGGAGCGGCTCGGAGCTGGGTCTTGACGGACCCCGTAATATTGTGGGTTCGGTGAGAGTTGCAGTTCATCATGAATCAATCGACAAGGGTGTTTTAGTCGTCATGAATGATGAGATACATACAGCTCACGATGTAGTCAAAGCAGATACTGGAAAACTGGAAGCCTTTTCTTCTCCAAATTACGGAATATTGGGGATTGTTGATACCGACAGAGTCGTCTATCACCGCAAACTACTCTTCCGGGAAAATGTCTGGACTAACGAAATTGAACTGAATATTGATCTGATCAAAGCGGTTGCCGGAATGGACGGACGCTTCATTGAAACCTCAATCGAGAAAGGGGCGAAAGGAATCGTCATTGAAGCCTTTGGCAGAGGAAATCTACCCCTGGAAATGCTGGATTCTCTGCGGAAAGCCATAGCCAGAGATATCGTTGTCGTGGTCACTTCCCGGGTCTTTAAAGGAAGAGTTTTACCGGAATACGGCTATGAAGGGGGTGGCTTTCATCTTCAGAAACTGGGACTGATCCTCGGGGAAGACCTGAAAGGACCCAAAGCCCGCATAAAACTAATGGCACTCTTCGGAAAATATAAAGACCCGGAACTGGTGAAGAAATACTTTTCTTTCGTTTATGAGTGATGACGGAGAGATAAACTCACCGGTTAAGGGTTGTAATGACTCAAACAAGAGTTCTAAGCTATTCTAAGGAACAGAAACGGGGATAATACCTGGCATGACTGATAGTCACAACCGAAGAACCTCTGTGTACGGAGAAAGCATAAAGGGCACAATACACAACCACTTAACATGGAGGTTATATGAGTTTCTTAGCTGATTTTTTTCTGGGTATAATGACTATTGTTGCCATCGTTTTTTGGGGGTTTGTCTTCCCAGTTTGGCTGATTATTTATATCTGCAAAAAAAATCGATAAGCATACTGCTGCTAACAAGAGACAGACGAATAAGTAATTCAGAATTATACACCTCAGATCAAAAGAGCTATATGATTTATCGACACTGTTACGTTCTCCACTTTTACAAGGAAAGATGAGACCATGTAACCCTTCATCACCTATTCCTAGAAACTCTTCTTCAGTCAAACCCAAATCCTTTATTCGGCGAGAATAATCATTTAAAGTAGAACTCGGTATGTTTAACAGCTTCTCTATCTCTCTAAATGATAACTTCTCGTAAAAATGAAGCCTGTAAATCTTCTTTAATCGGACATCTTTACTCTCCTGTATCGGCGTCACTTTTTCACTAACTCCTCCCATGTCGAAAGAAACGTTAGTGATCATTGTTGCTAGTCAATAAGTGTCCGAATAATATCGGAATCAGTGTCCGAATCCGTCGGAATATCCAATCAAGGAGTAAAAAGCTAAGGGCTAAGGGCAAAGAGCGAAGAGCAGAGAGCAAAGGGCAGAGGGCTAAGAGCTTTCTGGAGTCATTTAGCATATATCGATGAAGATAGATATTGACAACTATCGATGTATAGATATATTGTTTAGAGTGATTAGGCATAGGAGATATCATGAATAAATATTATGAACTATCGCTTTTTTTCAAAGCGCTGGCAGAGCCGGCAAGGTTGCAGATACTGGATATTCTCTCCTGCGGGACGGTATGTGCTTGTGAGATCCTGAAGGGTATGGAGATCAGCCAGTCAACTCTTTCTCATCACATGAAGGTTCTGACTGAGTGCGGATTAGTCTCCGGCAGGAAAGAGGGAACCTGGATGCATTATTCAATTAACCGCGACAAGATTTCGATGCTGCAGCAAGAGATTAATGAACTAACAGGTCCTAAGGAAAAGTGCATCTGTGAAAGTCTTCTTGGGAAGGTTGGGAAAAAATGAAAGACAGAGCTAAGGCTACTGATAACAAGGGGGGAGGCATCAGTTTTTTTGAGAAGTATTTGACTGTTTGGGTTGCTTCCTGTATGGTTTCCGGCATTCTGATCGGGCAGTACCTTTCTTTTATACCGAGATTTCTCAGCAGGTTCGAATATGCCAATGTCTCTATTCCGATAGCGATACTCATCTGGCTGATGATCTACCCGATGATGATGAAGGTTGACTTTTCCAGTATCAAAAATGTCGGAAAGAGTCCACAGGGACTTTATTTAACCTGGATCGTCAACTGGCTGATCAAGCCTTTTTCCATGTATGGGATAGCCTATCTCTTCTTCTTTTTTATCTTCCGGAGTCTGATACCTACTGATTTAGCCCGTGATTATCTTGCCGGGGCTATCATTCTGGGAGCTGCTCCCTGCACGGCAATGGTTTTTGTCTGGAGTCATCTGACAAAAGGAAATCCAGCTTATACTGTTGTTCAGGTAGCGACAAACAATATCATTCTCTTATTCGCTTTCACCCCGATCGTTGCCTTTCTTCTCGGGGTCAGCGGGATCAGCATACCGTGGGATACTCTCCTTCTTTCGGTAGTTCTCTTTGTGGTGATCCCTCTTGCCGGAGGAATAATTACCAGAATCAGGGTGATAAAAAGTAAGGGCATAGATTACTTTAAAGATAGTTTCCTTCCCAGGTTCAATAACATCACAATTGGCGGATTGTTGTTAACTCTGGTGATCATCTTCTCTTTTCAGGGGAGAGTTATTCTGCAAAATCCCCTGCATATTGTTCTGATAGCCATACCTTTGACGATTCAGACCTTTTTTATCTTCTTTGTAACTTACTTCGCCGCCCGGAAGCTCAGGATGAGGCACTGCATAGCTGCTCCTGCCGGAATGATTGGAGCTTCGAATTTCTTCGAATTAGCAGTAGCGGTAGCGATAGCCCTGTTTGGGGCAGCTTCACCGGTAGCACTTGCCACGATTGTAGGTGTTTTAGTCGAAGTACCGGTCATGCTGACCTTAGTCAGAATTGCCAATAAAACCAGCCACCGTTTTCCGCAAGAGAGTGAAGAAGGTGAGTCAATCCTATGTCATAAATAGCGAGGACGAGTTATGAATTGGAAAGAAGAAGGAAAAATTCTGCTGCTGATGGCGGCAGTATTCTTTGGTGCTTACTTTATGCCGGTCGGAACGGCAAGATTTGATGCTGCTTTCAGGGAGGGCTTGTTTCTTTTGCAGGATTATGCGCGTGAGCATATACTCCTCTGCCTGATCCCCGCCTTTTTCATTGCCGGAGCCATCTCGGTCTTTATCAGTCAGGGTGCAGTTATGAAGTATTTAGGGAGCAAAGCGAATAAGATCGTTGCTTATTCGGTTGCTTCGGTTTCGGGTAGTATTCTGGCGGTCTGTTCCTGTACGGTTCTCCCCCTCTTCAGCAGTATCCATAAGAGAGGTGCGGGTTTAGGTCCGGCGGTAACTTTTCTCTATTCCGGACCGGCGATCAACATCATGGCTATCATCCTTACTGCCCGGGTTTTGGGTATTCAGCTCGGAATAGCCAGAGCAGTCGGAGCGATAGTATTCAGTGTCATTATCGGCTTGATAATGCAGTTTATCTTCAGAAAAGACAAAGTTGAAGAGGGAGGTTTTGTCCTGCCGGAAAACGAGAAACCGTTATGGCAGAATGCCTCCTTAATGGGTTTACTGGTACTAATTCTCATTTTTGCTAACTGGGGTAAACCGGTTGAAGCTCAGGGATTCTGGTTTGCTGTATATCAGATAAAATGGCACATTACAGCCATCTTAGCCCTGCTGCTCGGTTTTGTCCTGATCAGATTCTTCGCGATGAAGAAGTGGAAAATTGGAATCACTGCCGTGGTTACCCTGCTTTTTGCTCTTTTGTTTCCCGCTTATCCGGTAATAGCTTTTGCAGCCGCTTTTATCAGTCTTTCCTATTTTATCAGCCGTAAGGAAGATGAACTGGGAGAATGGTTTACTGCAACCTGGGATTTTGCCAAACAGATCCTGCCTCTGCTCCTTTTCGGAGTCCTGATCGCCGGTATATTATTAGGGAGACCGGAAGCAGAGGGCTTGATCCCGTCTCATTGGGTTTACAGAGCTGTCGGAGGTAATTCGCTCTGGGCAAATTTCTTTGCGGCGATTGCCGGAGCTTTTATGTACTTTGCAACCTTGACGGAAGTTCCGATCTTGCAGGGTTTGATCGGTAACGGCATGGGGAAGGGTCCTGCTCTTGCCCTGCTGCTGGCTGGTCCGGCACTATCTTTACCGAATATGCTGGTGATCAGGAGCGTCATCGGAACGAAGAAGACTCTGGTCTTTGTCTTGCTGGTAGTTATAATGTCTGCAATAGCCGGAATGATCTATGGGAATCTATTCGGATAGTTTTTTGATTTATTCGTTTGAGTTACAAGGGGAGGTAATATGATTCGGAAAAAGCTTTTGAAAGATCCTTCCGAAGGGAAAAATACGGGCTATGTCTTTTACTGTGCCGGAGGGAGTAATGCGGGGATATTGACCTATGATCTGGCTCGGGAATTAGACAGGCTGAAGATTTTCCGGATAAACTGTGCTTCCGGAATAGGGGCTGATATCAAAGGTTTCAAAGAGAGTGTGGAAGAGAATCCGGCGGTAAGCCTGATCATTGACGGCTGCCCGGTCTCTTGTGTGAAGACGATGTTTGATAATAAGGGTATTAAGAACTATAAGCAGGTCATTCTGACCGATTTTTTAGAAGGTAAGGAACCGCTTGCTGAAACCGGCAGCGAAGAAATGGCGAGATTGGTAAAGGAAATAACCTACAGGTTTTTCAGAGAGTAATGTTTTTTTGCTGATCAGGGAGGAATAAAAGATGATAATCAAAATCTTAGGGAGTGGCTGCTCCAAGTGCAGGAAATTAGCTCAGAATGCCGCCAAGGCAGCTGAGGAAGCCGGCATAGACTATCAGTTAGTCAAGGTTACTGATATGAACAAGATTACCGGATATGGTGTTCCGATGACTCCGGCTCTGGTGATTGATGAAGTGGTTAAATCGGTGGGGGAGGTTTTGTCTGTTGATAAGATCAAGATGATGATGCAAGTTTAGATCGCTCTGTTGTTATACTCGCCCACCCACCCTAATACTGTTTTGTCCCTTACCTGCATTTTCGCTTCGCTTAATGCAGGTAAGGGACATTGTTAAAAGTAGAACAAGTTGGTAACTTGTTTGCCGCAATTTACCAAATTGCGGTACGTACTCCCTGCCGACCCTCTTACCGCTTTTCATCCACAGGTTTTTTACGATATTTATGTCTTCACCTTTCACTAATCGCTTCGCTCAATGCAGGTAAGGGACATGGTTAAAAAAAATGCCAAGGGCAGGGACGCCCTTGGTACAGATCTTCTGTATCCTGACTTTGTCTGCTTGTAACAGGTATGCTCTTGGTACATCGTTTACAGACCATCCTGGTCTGCTTTTTTGCTTCCTGCTTTACTTCTGTAGGTTTTCTTTTTCTTCAGAACAAGTTGGTAACTTGTTTGCCGCAATTTACCAAATTGCGGTACGTACTCCCTGCCGACCCTCTTTCTGTACTTCGTAGGGGCGGTTCACGAACCGCCCTCCTCCTGCTTCTGTCTGCTGACAGCAAGGACGCACCTGGTACAGAATTTCCTGAGAAGTATCTCAATCAAATCAGAGAAGAATACCTCAGTTAGTGTGAGCCGACTTAGGTATTCCTCTCTGCTTTACCTAAGATATGTTCAGAAAATAGCAGAAAAAAAAGATAGCAATAACAGTCTTTGCAATCTCAGGACGAAAGAGGATACCGGAGTTTAGCTGATCTCATTTTAACTGGACAAAAAAAGCAATTCGCGTCAATCTTTCCGGGCAGATCATTAGCAGGGAATAGAGATACTCTTACAGAGAAGCAGGGAGTCAGAGAATGAAGATATTGGTTATCAAAGCTCATCCGAGAGATAACAGTTATTGTCATGCCTTAGCCGATGAATACATCAGGGGAGCAGCAGATGCCGGGAACAGGGTAGAGGAAATAACGGTCAATTTATTGAAACTGGAAGAATATCTAAAGGAGGGTCATTCAGAAAAACCTGAATTATCTCAGGAACTATCGGCAGTTCAGGAAAGCATTTTAGCGGCAGACTGTTTGGTCTTTGCTTATCCTACCTGGTGGACAACACCCCCCGCTCTGTTAAAGCTCTTTATCGAGGTAATTTTTCTCTCCGGGTTTGCTTATAAATACCATAAGAAGCAAGGACTTATCATCAGTTGGGACAAACTGTTGAAAGGGAAAACCGCCCGTTTGATTGTAACGATGGACGCTCCGCCTCTTTATAACAGACTGTATATCGGTGATCCGGGTCTTAAAATGATGAAAGGGACATTGCATTTTTGCGGTATTAAACCGGTTCGCAGTTCCTACTTCGGCTCAGTCAAAATGTCGTCTGAAACAAAGAGAAAAAGCTGGCTCAACAAAGCGTATAAACTGGGAAAGCGAGAAAGGCAATAGTGCAGTAACAAAACAGATTACGCTTAACACGGTAAGCAAAAAAGCCAATGATTTGGTAATTCTGAACCTGCATAATGAATCTAAGTACAAGGCCAGTTTGTATGCAGGCTGCATACCTAACATAATCAAGTGTATTTTGTCTTGACCCGATAACGAGGAGAATTGTTATAAGATAAAACAGATGGAGATGGTTATGGATCACGTAGTTTATCTTGATTATCAGGCGAAAGAATTAGATAATCTGCTTAGCGGGAAAAAAACAATGATCATCAGAGGTGCAGCCGGTAGAAAGATGCCTTATGGAAGAGTCTTTCAAGGTGATAATCTCTATTTCATCAATAACAACGGGGAAGGCTTGATAAGAGCGAAGGCAATTATAAAGCGGGTTTCTAATTCCAATAAATTGTCCGAACAGGAGTCTGTATCGCTGATAGAAATGAATCAGGACAAATTACAGCTTAGCGCTAAGCAGTATAAACGCTGGGCAGGAAAAAGGTTTCTTGTTCTGGTGGAAGTTGAGAAGGTAGAGGAATTGGAGCCATTCACGATAGATAAAAGTAATTATGGTAACATGGATGATTGGCTGGTTGCAGGTGATATTCAGAGTGTGAAAAACTGAATCTCTCAGAAAGCTCAATTGTTGTTGAGATTCTCTCCATTCTAAAGACACTGGTTTTTATTGAGATTTACGAGAAGGAGTCTGTGATAGATTGTGGAAGGCATTATACATCTTAGAAATTGGAGATGGAACCGGTCAGATCACTTTAGCAGCAAGACTTTCCGGGTTAAGGAAAAATCCGGGGAAGAGACTCTTATCAGGTATAGTCCTGATTTCTGAGTTTCAGCATTCCAGACAAACCTGTTCAATCCTGTTTCCAAATCTCCATTATAAACAGTGGCAATCTTCTGTCCTTTGATGTTGAAGACATCGATTCTCACTTCACTGCGTACGTCTGTCCCGATCTCTATCGTAGTTTCGGGATTGAAAGGATTAGGATAGTTTCGCAGTGTGAAGAGGGCAGGTAGCAGCAAGTCATCAGCAGCAGTTGTGTCGCTATAGACTGTAATGGAAAAGCATGCTTCCGGGGCAGTGCGGGGGAGAGTTTCCACCCTTCCCGATTCGTCGGCAGCCTGGATATAATAGCTGATAATAGTTTCCGGTTCCGGCATCGGAATGACGGCAGAGAGAGAATCTCCTCCGGCTGGGGTCATAACGATACTGTGCCAGTCAAGGTCCTCAGTTTTCCAGAATACTTTTACTTCCTCATCAATAAGGGGTTCGTTACTATGAGCTCTGATTTCAGCTGAAATCAGGATTTGCGAAGTATTGGGGATTTCAGGGTCAAGCGGTCTGTGGGCAATGCGGAGCATATATCTGTCGAAAATACCCATAGTCCGGCAGTGGAGGGCATCGTAACTGTACCAGCCGCTCCAGTTAAAGCCGATCACTTCGTAGCCGGGCATTGCCTGTTCATACACCTGCAGTGCTTCGGCATCAGTGACAACTCCGAAGAGAGGTACTAAAACCTTGTTATTGAGGATAAGGGAATTGGTGTAAGCAGCCGTATGATTACCGGAATAACTTGCCGTATCGATGCGGATGATCTTATAAGGTCTGCCGAAGCAGGAGGTCATAGCTGCAAATTCCGAAGCGACACTCTCCACTCTGTTGTAATCAGGATGCCATTGCGGAAGCCTTTTTATCAAGACAGTCTCTTCATTGAGAAGTTTGGCTACACAATCGATGTGTTGTATTCCATAAGACTCGAAATTACTGACGATCTGGTAATTGGAAACGCCGGTATAAGTCTCGACAGTTGAAAAGAATTGAGGGGGAGCAGCAATAGGTTGATTTTCAGTCAGCATTTGCCGGCTGGAGAAGGCAGAACCGTATCCGTCGGTCATTACATTTCCGCCGGTGAAATAGAGAGGCATCTGATACAGGGGGGCAGCAAAGAAATCTGCTAAAACGGAGTTAACGGCAGTGTCATCCTGCCACCTGTTTCTGAGAGGTGGTACCCAGGGATAACCTTCAAAGATAAAATCCACAATTCCCCATTCTCCACTGCCGCCGAAAACACTTACCGGTCCCCAGTCCCTTGTCCAGTGGGAATCTGTCGGGGCTTCAATAAAGACCACATGATCCATGTTCACATCCCAGCTGCTGAAAGTATAAGCTGCCGAATTCTGGCTGCCGGTATCTGCCACCAGAACATACAAGGTATCATCTGCAGCGAGTTCCTGAACGAGTTCGGAGGGAATACCGAGGGGCCAGCGGACGAGAGTGCCGGAGGCAGGTTCCCATTCAGCGACCATCCGCACCGGGGGCTGGGGTTGAGGGAATAGATTAACCGCTAAGCTTAACAGCAGGATTAACAGGCAATATTTCATATACTCTCCCTGGATATTTGATCGGAGGAGAAGGTTATCTCTCCGGAAGTTATCCTGTTTAGATGAAAACAAAAGCCGGCAATGAGTGTCAATTTTTTTCGGACGGGGGAGTGGTTTATGTGATGTACAATGCTGTAATGCCGGAAAGAAAAAGAAAAGAAAATAAAGAAAAGAAAATAAAGAAAAGAAAATAAAGAAAAGCCTGCGGGAGGCTTAGCATGACCATTGGCAGCCAAGCTTCGAAGGAAAGACAGCAAAGCTTGCGGGAGGCGCAGCATGTAGAAAGATGCATATCATATTCATATTATACCTTCTTTCTTTTCGGCGGAGAAAAGAAAGAAGCAAAGAAAATCCGCCGGCGTAAAAGCTAACGGTGCAAAACCTTCTCGAATAAGCTTCTCCACTAAACTCCTCACTTCGTTCGTCGAACAGTAGCTCCGAAGCATATTCTCGTACGGTTTTTTCATCACCGTTACTTTTAATGCCGGAAAGAAAAAGAAAATAAAAGCCTGAGGAAGTGAAGCTATGAAGAAAAGGAAAAGCCTGCGGAAGGATAGCAAGATGGAAAAGTCTTATCTATTCCCACCCGCCACCCAAGCAAGCAAAGACATTCAGATGCACCAACGGAAGAAAAGCAAGCTGTAAAGATCAAAAAAAAACAAATGAACGATAGCTGGAAGAAAAGAGAAAAGCCTGCGGAAGGGAAGCAAGAAGAGGGCGGTTCATCAACCATCCCTACGAAGTACAGAAAAGAGAGTCAGCAGGGAGATGTACCGCAATTTGGTAAATTGCGGAAACAAGTTACCAACTTGTTCTACGAAAAGATAAGCCTAAGGAAGGGCAGCGATGATGTAACAAGGGCGTCCCTGCCCTTGTAAGGTTTTCCGTCTGGAAATTCAGCAGCATCCCTTCTGAACAATGCTGAGACTGTTCATAACGAAATCAATCTATAATTGATTTTTGTCTTGTTATCCTTATAAAAAAGTGGGCGAGTTCTTTCTGCCGGCTCCCTTATCTCAGATTGACATCTGATTTTTACCATCCAACACCATATATTTAAAACCCTATACAAAAGCTTTCAACACCTTTATATGACTACCTAAAAGACGCTACCCAATAAATATCTTAACTAAATAGTAGTAAATAGGTGAATACAGCTTTACATAAGTATGTAATATATCATATTGGTTCTTTAGATTAACGGTCTAAGGCGGTTCAATATGAGCAAGAAAAAGGTTAAAACAATGCTTTAGCGGAGGCGGGATCAAATAATAATTGACCGGAAAATGGTAATGAATAATCTGAAAGAGTTTCAACAGGATAATTCTTTATAAAACATAGCAGATCAGAGGAGAACATTAAGATGAAAGTAACGGTATTTAACGGCAGTCCCCGGGGAAGGGAGAGCAACAGTCACAAGATAGTTGCCCAGATACTGACCGGTGCAGAAGAAGCAGGAGCAGAAACAGAAGAGATATTTCTGGTTGAAAAAGACATTAAACAGTGCCGTGGTTGTTTCGATTGCTGGGGGAAGACTCCCGGGATTTGCACGATCAAGGATGATATGCCGGAATTAATGAATCTGTTTCTGGGGTCCGATTTTGCCGGTCTGGCAACTCCGGTTTACGGAATGCTGATGACCGGTCTTCTAAAGAATTTCACCGACAGGCTTCTGCCTCTTGCGACTCCTCATATTCACAAGAATGAAGATGGTTCTTTCTATCACGAGGGGCGGTTAAAACGCTTTCCCCGTCAATTCTATGTAGCTAACTCCGGTTTTCCGGGGGAACATAATTTCGATTTTCTCAAAGCTTATGCCGGAATGCAGAATATGGTGCTGGAGGTTTACCGCAATTCGGGAGAGGTTCTCGGTGCTGCGGCAGAGCATGGTGAAGAATTGATGAGCAGGGTGAAGAAGTTTAATGAAGCCTTGAAAAAAGCAGGGCGGGAAATGGTTACTGCGGGTCAGGTCAGTGAGGATACGGTTAAAGATATCCATCTTGAGCTGATAAGTGATGATGAGTATATGAAAAGAGCCAATGAGTACTGGGATGAAGAGATCGGGAAAGGAGAAAAGGATTAGGTCTCATAAGCCGGTCCGGTGATCTTCTCTCTGTTCAGATTATTAAGAGGCTTTTTTTAGTTATCTGATCCGAAGAAAAAAACAAAGATTTACGGAGGTAGCATGAAAACCATAATAATCTATTCGACAAAATACGGTAGTGTCGGGAAAGCGGCGATAAAATTAAAAGCTCATCTGAAAGGGGAAGCGGTTATTGCCGATGTTAAAAGCAAACCCGATTATTCCGGATTTGAGACAGTGATCCTGGGGGGCTCAATTTATGCAGGAAGTGTGCAAAAGGAGATGAAGCAATTCCTGAAGCACAATCTATCGGAGCTTGGCAAGAAACGAATAGGGCTCTTTGTCTGTGCCGGTACTGATAAAAAAGAGAGTATCGACTCATATCTCCGGAAGAATTTCACGCCGGAACTTTACGAAAGAGCAGTTGTCAAAGCGAATCTCGGATATGAATATGATCTGCAAAAATTCAGCTTTCTGGACAGATTGATCGTTAGGATAGTAGGGGTAAAGAAGAGTGCCTCGGTCTTCTTTGAAGACAAAATAAAGGAGTTTGCGGATAAACTCAATAACTCTTAAACCTTAGAAAGTGAGTGTATAGCAGCCAGGAAATGGGCTGGGACAAGTGTGTTAAGCGTTTATGGAAAAAAGATAGGTACTGATAATTCAAGATAAAAAAACACCAGTCAAATTGTGCAAGCGGTATTGACTGATCATCTCTCTTGCAGGTCGGCAGCAGCAGCCGCTTCATACTCTGCGGTCAAAGTTGCGATCAATTCTTTGACCGAGAGGATCTTTTCTGTCCGATACGCATTTGCTCCCGCAAAACAGAACCCATCATTGAAGTTGCCTCTTTTCGCTTTGGTCAAGGCATCGGCAATGCAATACGGTACTACCCGGTAATCACACGTTTTTAAACATTTCCAGGGGCAGTTGACAGGTTTCTTTACCCCCCTCGCGACGTCACTTAAGAACTTGTTAAAAATTGCTCTCCCGGGCATTCCGACAGGACTTTCTATGATAACGAGATCTTCCTTCCGGCATTCAATATATGCTTCTTTGAACTTAATCGAGGCGTCAGACTCATGAGTGGCGGCAAACCGGGTTCCCATCTGTACTCCCTGTACCCCTAACTTCATGAATTTGTAGATATCAGCACCGGTATAGATACCGCCCGCAGCAATAACAGGAACATTCTTAGAGTATTTATCCTCAAAGGTCTTTATCAACGGAATAATTTCTGAGATCAAATTTTCTAAAGAGTATTGAGGATCATCAATCTGATGTTTCTTAAAGCCAAGATGTCCTCCGGCTAAAGGTCCTTCCACAACAATAGCATCCGGAATGAAACCAAAGTGCTTATCCCAGTACTCAAAAATTATCTTAGCTGCCCGGGGTGAAGAAACGATCGGACAATACTTGGTATGAACTTCTGCCATCCGTTCTACCGCTATTGTAGTTGGTCTCTTCAAGGCGAGACCGGCACCGAGAAAGACGATATCTGTCCCTTCATCGACGGCGACCAGGATCAGATCATCGAAATCGGAAGAAGCTAACATGAGATTAACACCGACAACACCGTCAGTCAACTTCTTGGCATTTCTTATCTCTTTGGCTAAAACTCTCTGATTCGCCGCTTTGAAATGTATGTTAAAATCAGGTTCAAGCATACCTATTCCGGCAGCAGCAATTACTCCGACTGCCCCTTCGTTAGCTACAGCAGAAGCTAAACCGGACAAAGAGACTCCAACCCCCATTCCACCTTGAATGATAGGAATATTTACCTCAAGATCAGCAATTTTCAGTTTTGGCAAACTCTGATTCATATTACACATCATCCTAAATCTTTATTGTCAATATAATAAAAACTCTTAGTTATCAAAGAGATTTTGTGAACTAAGATCTATGCCCGGAAGACAAACTGTACCGGAAAGCCTTTTTGAAACAGACAAGATACTACCGTTTATCATCATTTTGAGCAACCAGCAAAACCTTTACCGGTTTTAAGCCTTCGGCAGAATTCTGCTCGATAGCTGTAAGAATCGTACCCCCTCCGGAAAAGAAATAATACTGAGAATCATCCAGAGCTGCCAGATATTTTCCGGGGCAGAGAATTCTGAATTCCTGCAGCGTATCACCGCCGGCTAACATTTTAAAAGCTTCGTTATTGTCAGCTACAGCATTAAGGAGAGCAACAGTCCCTTCGGTAAAGTGGGGAGTCAACCCCATAACAGCATTGATAAACACCGATTTTGCCTTACTGATGATCACTTTGACTTTTTCTTCTGCAAAAGATTCCGGTGCAGCATCGAGAATATATTTCAACTTATCTCCGGAAGAAAGCTTACGGATGTCAACCTTACGATATTTTCCTTCGAATTTCCCCTCTAAAGAGTCAGATTCGATCACTACCGAGGGTTCAATTATCTTGTCTTTATACTGTCGGCTGAATTTCAGGAATTCTTTTGCCGCTTCAATATCATCCTGAGATAATCCTTCAATCTCGAGATCATACTTGGCTGCCAGATAAGCGTTATAGATAATACCCCCGAGCATCAGATAGTCTGCCTTCTCTAAGAGAGCACGAAGCGGTCCGATCTTCGTATCGAATTTCGAACCGGCAACTACAGCCAGAAAGGGTCTTTCCGGAGAGAAGATGTTATCCAGATTCCGGATCTCTTTTTGCATAAGAATGCCGGCATAGGAGGGGAGGTGTTCAGTAATTCCTACGGTAGAGACGTGTGGCTGCCAGGAACCGAAAGCATCATTAACATAGACATCGGCAATTTTCGCTAACTGTTGAGCGAACTCGGCAGCAAGATCGCCTTTGTCTTCCTCACCTTTGAACCATCTGGTATTGGGGAGGTAGATACCGTTGATTTTTCCCTCACGTAAAGAGGAGATAAGTTCCTTGATAGAAGAATCATTCCATTCCAGGCCATCTTTCTCGGTTCGGTTGAATTCCGGGATCTTAAACTCGAGATGAAGTTTCTTCTTCAGATATTCCACGATCGGTTGAACCGCTGTTTTATCTGAGGCTTTTATATCTCCGGTTTTCTTGTCCTTAGGTCTGCCGACATGACTCATCAGGATAAGCTTCCCCCCTTTGGCGAGGATATTGAATAGGGTAGCAAAGGTAATATCTATCCGGAAAGGATCTTTGATAATGCCGTCTTTAACTACATTATGATCGACACGGATCAGTACAATTTTACCGTTAAGATCTGCATCCTGAATTTTTGAGATATTGTTCAAAACTCTACTCATAAAACCTCCCGTCTAAAAAAGAGTGTGATAGCGATTTCTCTATTATCATTATAACTGCAACAGGGGTAAAATGTCAAGAGAAAGAAGAAGCGGAGATCTTTGATATTCAAGGTTTTTCTTTTAGAGCATATTTTAGGAGATAGAGTCCGATAAACTGAATAATACTTCTAACTATCTTACCGACAGTGAATTAGAGTAATACCCAGAGAGTTATACACAAAACCGGCAAAGAGCGTGATTCCGCTAAGTCAATGATAGGCAAGAATATGGTTTATAATTTGGCAAGTTTTATTATCTTTATGCACAACTTATCCACAAGGAAGTAAGGAGTTCTAACATTTGATATAGCTTATATTTATCATCACTTCAGGTCGAATCCGGGAGTTAAAAGGGTGGATTAAAATAAGGGCAGCTGTGGATAAAAGCAATAAAAAGGGGAGTGCAGAGGTTTGATAATCATCGTGTATAACCTGGATCCTTCTTCAACTCTTATTTATTGGGATTCAATTTCCAGAAAGCTCTTTAAGAAAAGAGTCCAGTCTGTTTGAGCAAAGTCGAGTTCGGAATAGAGATCAATGCTGCCGGTATAGTTATAATCATGAACAGGAAACCAGATTGTAGCTGTTCCGGTATTGGGAGGGAGGTTGAGGGAAAGTTCTGCTATGAAGATACTATTGAGAGAATCAAGAATCCTGTTAACATCCTTTTTCAGTTCCTGATCATCAGTCTGTTCAGATAGGTTTGTAAAGAAATCCCGAATATCAACATCGGATTGAGGATAATTGAAAGCGTAAGAGTTCTCCCGGGCGGTCCGGACAAAATCCTGAGAAGCGATATGCTGCCATTTTTGAGAGAATTCCTTAATGAGCGTGAGCAAGGAGGAATACTGATTGGTATGGACAGCGGAGCACATTATCCGGAATTCGGAATCATAAGGATTTTGACTGCCGCCAGGCAGATAAGAAGCGATATATTCTTCGACAATGAATTGAGACAGGACATAGGGTGAACTTGAGGTATTCCATAATTCCAGAACATCTTTATAGGGAAATCCTTCGTAGGGCACACTGTTTCCGGAAGCAATAATGTAATCATTGAACTGATAAACCTCTGTAATGACCTCGATGGTCTGCATGAAACAGGCATCCATGATCAGAATATCCAGCTTGTGAGGGAAAAGCTGAAAGGCTCTTTTGAAGTCCCCATCGGCTACACCGATCTGGCTCATACTATGACTGTCACTGCAGATCCAGCGTGAGGTGTCTTCGTTCTCTCTTGTCCAGCCATTACCGTGTGACCAGATTACCAGAGCGAAACGATTTGCAGGGTATTTCCTTACCCCCCAGTTGACAAAATCTGCCAGGGAACGATAATCTCCACTGTCAATCTCGCCAAGATATTCGATTACCGGAGAAGTTATCTCAGGATTGTTGTTATGGTGAATCTTATATCTTCTTGCCTGAGGGTCAGAACTTTGCTGATTGGGGTCTAACTGCACTATTACATTGACTGAAGAGGAGATATTAGCCTCCTCCATTTTGATAATATCCTCCCTTGCCTGTTGACTGAGATCATTGTCTGCAGCCATATAGATGAGGATCGTCCAATTAGCACGGTCATCAGCGGAACAGGAAAGGAGAGATAATAGCAGCAGAATGAAAAGAGACATTGCTGCTATGTAACGGGGTAGATTTCGGAAATTAGTTGATGAGGACATTGTTTTTATATACCAGTAAATCCTTTGGATTAAGGGTGAGGTGAAGATGATCATCAGGTTGAAAGAGTATTCTCGTATCCCTGAGAAGAACTTTCAGTTTCTGACCGGCGAGTTCAACGATGTATTCGGTTTTGGAACCGTAGTTTTTACTATTCTTAATCGTTACAGGAAAGGTGTTTGCAGATAAAGCTTCCTCTGTCAGGAGAGCTTTTTCCGGTTTGATCAGAATATCAAGGAGATCTCCCGGCTGCAATTTTTCCTGCAGAGTCAGATATAACTTTTCATCAGCAAATCTTACCATATAGCCTTCTGCCTGATCGACGATCACCTCGGCTCTTAGCCTGTTCTCTATTCCCAGAAATTCAGCTACTTTTGGTGTTACCGGCTGTTCATAGACATTTTGCGGTTTATCTATCTGCCAGATTCTCCCATCGAAGATGACGCCAATCATATCTGCAAAATAGAACGCTTCATCCCGGTCGTGTGTTACATAAAGAGCTGTGAAACCAAGTCTTTGTTGAATAGCCGACAGTTGTTCCCGCAGACGGGAACGGAGTTCTTCATCAACAGCACTCAGGGGTTCATCGAACAGAATAATATCAGGTTCCGGAGCGAGGGTGCGAGCCAGGGCTACTCTTTGTTTTTCTCCGCCCGAGAGGGATGACACATCTCGCTTTTCAAAGCCGGACAGACCAAGTAAAGCTAAAAGAGTGTTTACTTTTTCACTTATTACAGTCCTGGATAATTTCCGGTTCTTCAAGCCGAAGGAGATGTTCTCATAAACATTGAGGTGGGGAAATAGTGCTAAGTCCTGAAAGACAATTCCGATCCTTCTTTTATGTACCGGAAGATGAGTAATATCCCTTCCTTTGATCAATATTCTGCCTGAAGTTAGCGGAGTAAGTCCGGATAATGCTTCGATCAGAGTGGTTTTCCCTGCACCGCTTGGACCCAGAAGAGCAAGGACTTCTCCTTCGTTGAGACAAAAACTGACTTCCCGGAGGGTGAAATCGTCAACTACTACCCGAAGATTTTCTATCTCTAAAAACGGCATAAACTATCTCCCGGATAGTGAAGGAACGCTTCTTTGTTCAAAGTCTTCTGAGCCTTTACACAACTGCATGCCGGTCAGAGGGGTGAAAGATAAGAAACATCAGGTAATCTAATAATCCTTAGCTTTTTCAGTTCCCTGCAGAACATGAACAGCACCCTGACTGAGAGCCTCCATCTCATTCTCACCGGGCATTACAAAGAGAGGGGCAATAAATCCTACCCGTTTTTTTATCTCATTATTCAAGTCGTCCCCAAAGGCTAATCCGCCTGTTAAAAAGATCGCATCAACCTTACCTTCCAGGATTGCAGCACATGCTCCGATCTCTTTGGCGATCTGATAACACATAGCATCCCTGTAGAATTTGAACTTCTTGTCACCCTGTTCGATCTTTTTGTCTATTTCTACTCCGTTATCAGTCTGTAAATAAGCCATCCAGCCGGCGTTTTTGGCAAGGTAAGAGGTCAACTCCCTTTTGGTATATTTACCGGAATAGGCTAAGTCAATCAGGTCGCCAATGGGTAAAGCTCCGGCTCGTTGCGGAGAGAAGGGTCCCATTCCGAGGAGAGCATTGTTTACATCGACTACTCTTCCCTGTCTTATGGCTGCGATGGATATCCCACCCCCCATGTGGGCAGCTATCATATTGGTTTTGGGGAACTCCAGGTTTAGTTTCTTGGCTATTTTCCGGGCAGTATAGCGGATATTCAGTGCGTGGAAAAGCGACTTGCGTTCGATCTCAGGTATGCCGGAAACACGAGCAATATCATCAAACTCATCAACAGTGACCGGGTCAACTATAAAAGCCGGAATACCGAGATTCTTAGAGATGGAAGAAGCAATGAAAGCACCCAGATTGGAGGCGTGAATTCTGCCCCAGATATTGGGATTTTTCAAATCTGTCAGCATCTTTTCGTTGACTTTATAGACACCGCCCTTGACCGGTCTTATCAAGCCACCGCGTCCTACTACTGCCTTTAAGGTTTCAGGAGCTACATTGTTCTCTTCCAAAGCCTCTATGACCAGATTTTTACGGAAATCATACTGATCGAGGAGTCCACCTAATTTTTCCAGATCTTCTGAACGGTGTCTGAGGGTTTTGGTAAAAACTTCTTTGTCATCATCAAAAACTGCTATCTTGGTAGAAGTTGAGCCGGGATTGATTGCTAATACCCTGAATTCCATTAAAAAACCTCCAGTGTTAGTTTTGCCTGCAAAAATATCTAAAAGGCTTTTTCCAGTCAATGTTTTAATCAAAAGGATAAATCAAGAATAGCAGTTGAGAAAAGTAGAGTGTTTAGGAAAAACTGCTCTGAGGAGATGACCTGTTCCTCTCGGAAGCTGCTATGCTGAGATAACAGGAAAAAAGAAGACTACTGATTTATTAAGAGAGCTAACTCCCTGATCACTTTTGCTGCTGTTATAGAGGAAATACCTGAAGTATCGTAGTCGGGAGTTAATTCCACGACATCGGCACCGACAATATTTCTGCCGCTCAATGATAACAGGCTGTTCAGCAATTCCGAGAATGTTACTCCTCCGGGTTCCGGAGTTCCGGTTCCCGGAAAATATGCCGGATCAAGGACATCAAGGTCTATGGTTAGGTAAAGAGGGGTTTGGGAAGAGATGTTTTTAAGTTTCCCAGTAATATCTGCTAAGGTGAAGGGGAAGAAGTTCGTATGTTTTCTGCCCCATTCGAATTCAAACCGCTCACCGGAACGGATACCGAATTGATAAATATCTGCAGGAGCAAGATGTTCTGTTAAGAGTCTGATGACTGTCGAATGAGAATATTTTTCCCCCAGGTATTCCTCCCGTAAATCAGTATGAGCATCAAAGTGAATTAACTTCAATCCGGGGAACTTTTTTAGATAAGCTAAGACCAGGGGATAAGTGATCAGGTGCTCACCACCGCAAGTGAGAAGCTTCTTATTGGCAGAGAGTATCTCATCAGCCTTATCTTCTATCATTCTCAGCACTTTTCCGGTGTTACCGAAAGGGAGGAGTAAGTCACCGTAGTCAGAAACAGAAATATCATTTAAGTCTTTATCCTGATAGGGTGAATAGGTCTCTAAACCGTCAGATGCCTCTCTTACAGCCTGTGGAGCAAATCTGCTGCCGGGACGGAAACTTGATGTACCATCAAAGGGGATACCGAGAAAGACGGTTCCGGCATCTTTGAACGAAGAGTCAAAACCTATGAATTCCGGCATATTCTTTTTCTAATCTAATCCGCAAGAAGCTGTTTTACGAAATTCGGCAGGCAAAAAGCAGCCCGATGGACGCGGTCATTGTAATAACGTAATTTCAGGGCGTCTTTTTCGAAGCGCTGTTGGTCAAAATCCGTTTCAGGATCATATTTCTTGCTTCCCAGCGAAAATGACCAGAGTCCGGAGGGATAGGTAGGGATATTAGCCAGATAGAGCCTGGAGAGAGGAAACAGTTCTCTCATATCCCGCTGGACATTCGGAATAACCTGAGCAAAATGTTTGATGAATGGGGTTTCTGATTGGGTAGTAAGAATCCCGTCATCGTTGAGTATCTTCTGGCATGACCGGTAGAAATCAATACTGAACAATCCTTCTGCCGGTCCGATCGGGTCAGTAGAATCGATCAGGATGACATCAAATTTCTCATCTGTCTCTTTTACGTATCGGATACCATCGGTAACTTCAACTACTGCTTTGGGAGAAGAAAAACCGGCAGCGACCTCAGGGAAGAATTGCTGAGAAGCCTCAATTACCACTTTGTCTATCTCGACCAATACCGCTCTTTTGACTGCAGGATGCCTGACTGCTTCCCGAAGAGTTCCCCCGTCACCACCTCCGATGATCAATACAGTTTGCGGATCAGGATGAGTGTAAAGCGAAGGATGGGCCAGCATTTCATGGTAAACAAACTCGTCCCGTTCAGTAAGCATCACCAGACCGTCAAGGAGCATAACTTTTCCATATTCCGGAGTATCGAGGATCTGCAATTCCTGAAAAGGGCTGGTCACGCTCAGCAATGTCCGGTTAACTCTCATTGTTAATCCGGAGTTTTCAGTATGTTTTTCAGTGTACCATAAGTCCATATAATCCTCCTGATCAACTAATACCAGAGAACAATTCCGGCAAAGACCGTTGCTGTTTTATCAACCTGCGTCGAGACAACGACTGATTTGATCTCCCGCAGCTCTCTTTTTCTATAGCGGAAACCCTCTCTTACCATATTACGGGCAAATTCTTCAACCTGCTCGGCATCGCGGGAAGCAGAATATTCCATTATCAATCCGGGCTGAGAATCGTCCTCCGGGATTCCTATAGCTACTGCCGCAGAAATAATTTCTCCCGGGTTTTCCGAGGTTAAAGCAGCATAGGCTACAGGGATAAAAGCTCCCCCGGGCAAATTAACGGGAGAAATCTCCTGACAGGCGGGGGGAACTATACTGCTTAATCTAATGAGATTGGTATCACCAATCCCGGCATTGATCAAAGCCTGGTCGAAAGAATTGAGCTTAGTCAGACCTTCAGCAGCACCCTTGGCGAAGAAGTATTTATTCGGTGTTTTTACCATCATAGCGTCTATTCCCCTAAAGAACAGATCTTATTCTCAAGCTCATCCGGGGCAATCTCAGGCTGTGGTTTATGCAGCAGTTTCTTGTCTCCTGTCTCAAACAAACCTCTCTTGATTTCCATGTTACTGGATTGCAGAGATTGAAACTGTTCTTCCAGAAACTTATAAATTACCCAGGGATCAATAGTTTCACCGCAGGTAAAGATATCAACAGCGGCATAATTGTATTCGGGCCAGGTGTGAATAGCAACATGAGATTCAGCAATAACAACCACTCCGCTTACTCCGAAGGGGCTGAACTCATGAAAAGTATGGCGAACAATGGTTGCCTTTGCCAAATGGCAGGCAGCTAACATTGCTGATTCTATTTTTTTTACATCCTTGAGGATGTCGGAATTGCATTTGTAGAACTCAACGAGAATTTGGCGTCCTAAAGCTTGCATTTTATACCTCCATTATTTTAACTCGATGATAGACGTATAGACTGGAATAGAATAAATAACCGTCTGCCATCTGTAAAAAAGAAATGATCGGGAAGCTCTTAGCAACTCAATCTGGAGGCAAAAGCATTGACTTCTACCAAAAACACCTCTCTGTTTTTAAAAATATGAGAACGAATGAAGTGCAGATAGAGACTGCTAACTATAGCATTTTTCAATAAACTCAGTTTCATTATTACTACCTCCTCATTCGATTTGTGCTAATCAAAAAATGCACGAAAAAATGTCAAACACTTTTTTAGCACCTTCCTTTATCTAACTTCATATACTAATATAGGTCAGCTCAAAAGACAAAAATAATCCTTTTCAGAAGAACCATCAGAGAGAATAAATCCGTAGCAACGGAGAGATCATTATTTTCTTTATTGACAACTATTCAGGCTTTACGAGATTATTGCTTCAGGAGGTGATAGTTATGATGAAGATAAATGTTACTATACTAACCTTTGTATTGCTGTTTAGCTTATCCTGTTTATTTGCTCAGTTTGCCGGGGGGAACGGCACTGCCGACAATCCCTGGCAGATCTCGAATCCCGATCATCTTTATGCAGTGAGAGACTTTTTAGGAGATACTAATCAGGATAAACATTTTATTCTGATCAATGATATTAATCTGGATGTGCCGCCACATAATGCCGATGAGGGATGGCTCCCTATCGGAAATGCTGCTAATCCCTTCAGCGGTCATTTTAATGGTAATGGTTTCGCTGTTGAAGATCTCTTTATTGAGAGACCGGGAAACTGGTATGTGAGTCTTTTTGGGGTTATCGGAACACCGGGGGTTGTGGACGATCTTCATCTTACCGGAGTTGCTATTACCGGATATTCCTTGGCTGCCGGAATAGCCGGCTTGAACCGGGGCACTATCATCAACTGCAGTGTTAGCGGAACAATAACCGGTTCAACAGGAGTTGGGGCAATAACCGGTGAGAATAATACAGGGCTGATTGAGGGTTGTTCTTCCCAGGGAGTGATTAATACTCTTGGTAATAATGGTGGTGGTTTAGTTGGGAGGAACAGGCTCGATTCGACTATTACCGACAGTTATTCTACTGCCGACGTTGTCGGTACCGGAAACAACAGTTACGGTGGATTAGTAGGCTGGAATGACAGCATAATAATCAGCAGCAGTGCCCATGGTAACGTCAATGGAATAGTATATTGCGGAGGCTTGGTAGGAAGAAACTACCGTGGCTCAATAACCAACAGTTTTGCTACCGGAAATGTCGTCAGCCTGTCTTACAGCATAGGGGGATTAGCCGGAGGAAACGGGGGCTTAGAATCTGCCCTGATTACCGGCTGCTATGCTACCGGCAATGTAATAGGAGATGCCAGTGTCGGAGGTCTGGTAGGGGAGAACAGGAATCATGGAGTGATTTCCAATTCGTATGCCCTGGGAGAAGCCTGGGCGAGTAACTTTGCTACCCATCAGTTCGGGGTAGGTGGGCTTCTCGGTGAACTTCATATAGGGGGAACTGTTGAATACTGTTACTCGGCAGGTGATGTTTCGGGAAATGCTCCTATTGGTGGATTGATCGGGTACAACAGAGGAGGAGAGATCAATGTCAGTTACTGGAATACCGAAACATCTAATCAAGCGACAAGTGCCGGTGGGATGGGCTTAACAACTCTCCAAATGACTCAGGAAGATTCCTTTTATAACTGGGATTTTGACGATATCTGGCAGATCATCGAAGCCGAAACCTATCCCTATCTTCAGGAAAATACCCAGGATCCGCCACCCACACCTTATGGTGAGCCGGAGATCTCGTTTTCTCCCTCTTCCTATAATGTAGTTCTGCCCTTTGGAGATATTGGGATTGAGTCCCTGTTTATCGAAAACACCGGAGATGGACCTTTGACTTTCAGTCTGATTTTCGATGATTTTCTCGATCAGGGGAGGAACACTGCTCTTTACAGCAGGGAAGATTGGGTTACTTTTGATCCTGACAGCGGAGTAATTCAACCCGGTGAAGATATGGAAATTGATGTGATTTTTGATACAACAGAGCTATTTCCCGGAGAAATCTATTATGCTGCAATAATTATCTACAGCAATGCTGCCGACCCAATAGAATTACCGGTAACCCTGGAAGTATTAATGCCGGACTTTCCTCCTCCGGTAAATTTGAATATTGATAATATGACTGGTCTGCTAACCTGGGGGGCACCGATCGATTACTGCTATCTGCCTGCCGGTAAATCTCTGCCGCGCAGTATAGAATTAACAGGATACGATGTATATTTAGATGGAGTTTTGGTCTTTACGACTGAAGAGACAGAATATCAGTTCCAGGAGCTGGTAGTCAATGAGCAATACACTGCCGGTGTCCGGGCTGTTTATGATTATGGAGCTTCAGAGATAGTAACAATCGAGTTTATTTTTGAAGGTGTTTCTGCAGATATTGTCGAGCCTGCTCCCGCAGATCAGCTCTATGGCAATTATCCCAATCCCTTCAATCCTAAGACCAACATTACCTTTTCTCTTAAAAACGAGGTTTATGTAACAATAGAGATCTTTGATATTCGGGGTGCAAAAATTCATACCCTTATTGCTGATTTCCTCCCGGCAGGTTTTCATAATCACTCCTGGGATGGTGAAACTGCTTTCGGAGAAAGTGTCCCCAGTGGTGTATATTTCTACCGGATGAAAACGGATGAGTACGAGGCGATCAGGAAGATGATCTTACTCAAATAGCATTGTTAACGCCCGGTATCTTAGCTCAAATACTAATAGAATCTGATTAGCATGGGGGGGATATCCAGTAAAGCGGTTTAGCGATAACAGAGAACTCATCATCAGAGGCGAAACCGTTCTATTACAACTCTTTATATTACTATTTAAGGAAGCATTGCACTCATGTTTGCAGTCTCTTTTCATAACTATCAATCAGTGTTCTCTTCTTTTCACTGAAAGTCTTCTGAGAAAAAGTCTTTCCTCTTCAATCTGATTATCAAACGCAATCAATAAAAGATACAGGAAAAAGTTTTTTTCGAGAAAAGTCTTGACAGCAAAAAAGATAACGTGCTTTTTTTGTCGCGTACATTTTCATGCAGTATTAAGGGTTTTCGAGCCAATCGAAAAGTACAATGAAATGGAAGTGTTATGAAAGTTTATGTTTTATCTCAAAAAAAATGGATTGATCTTCTGAATGAAATTATCGCCCACTGTCAGGTTTATGCTCCGCTTAAAAAAGAGAATTCAGTAGATTTCATTAAGGTTACTGCCGAGAATAGCGACACGATCTACTATGATGGCAATACTCCGGTTACGCCGTTGAAAGCCTTTTTTACCCCTGTTAAGGAAAATGTTGTCAATCTGAAGGAACCTCAGCAGCGAGTCGTTATTGGAGTCCCTAACTGTGATTTAGCAGCGCTTGATTTGATGGATAATATCTATATTAATGAAGATTATATCGATCCCTGCTATAAGCAAAACCGGGAACGGACGATTATTTTCGGGAAAGACTGTTTCCAGTACAAAGATACCTGTCACTGTACGGTTTATGGAATCAAACCATTTATAGAGAAGAACTGCGATATTGCTATGTCGGTTTTTGAAGAGAATTTTTACTTGATTCCTATGAATGAGAGGGGTGAGGAGTTTCTAAAGAAACAGAAAATAGACTTCGGTGATCCAAAAGATTCCTTGCCGGAGAAATTAAGAGAGCAAAGAGATAAAGTGGTTGATAAACTGCAGGAACAAAACAGGGAGTTACCGGATGAGAAAGAGACCAGAAAGGGCATAGAAAAGAGTGAAGAAAAACTCTGGAAAGACTATGCTGCAACCTGTGTCTCTTGTGGAGCCTGTTCGTTTATTTGTCCTACCTGTCACTGTTTTCTTCTGATTGACAGAGATAACTTTGAGAAGGTAAAGAACTGGGATGTCTGCCAGTTTCCCGGCTTTGCCAGAGTAGCAGCAGGAGAAGATCCCCTGAAACCATTACACGAAAGATTTAAATATCGCTATCTCTGCAAGTATATCTACAAACCTGATATGTTCAAGGCAATTGCCTGTACCGGCTGTGGAAGATGTATAGATACTTGTATTGGTAAGATTGACAAGAATGAAGTAATAAAAGAAGCCTGTAAGCAAGGATAGGTATTATGCAGGAAAAGAATATCTACAAACCCCTGAAAGCAAAGATAGTCGAAGTTATTGATGAATCTCCGATGATTAAAACCTTTGTTCTTGTTCCGGAAGAAGAGTTTTCTTTCAAAACGGGGCAGTTTATCGAATTGACTGTCGATGGACTCGGAGAAGCACCCTTTACCCCTTCATCATCACCATTGGTCAGCGATCAGTTAGAAGTTACCATAATGAAAGCCGGTTATATTACCGAGATCATGCATAAGATGAAACCGGGTGAGTATATGGGGATCAGAGGTCCCTACGGAAGAGGGTATCCCGTTGAGGATTATTATGATAAAGAGGTATTGATCCTCGGCGGGGGATGCGGTTTTGCCCCTATCCGCTCATTACTCTATAACCTGAAAGCGGTTTCTGATAAATTGAGGAAAGTGACTTTCTGTTATGGGTCAAAAACCCCTGTTGATTGTATCTATAAACCCTATATTTCCGAGTTGAGGGCTACTCCCAAATTTGAAGTTTACCGGAGTGTCGATAAGGGAGATGAGAGCTGGACGGAGAAGGTCGGGGTAGTAACAGTACTGCTCGATGATGTCGAATTAGATATACCTAACTCGGTTGCGGTTGTCTGTGGCCCTCCGATAATGATGAAGTTCGGAACATTTAAGCTCCTGGAGATGGGTTATCCTGAGGATAAGATTTATCTCTCCATGGAAAAGAATATGTCCTGTGGGCTCGGAAAATGCGGACATTGTGCCATGGGTGACTATTTTGTCTGCAAAGACGGACCGGTATTCACCTATAATGAGATAAAGAATCATCCCCACATCTGGATGTAAGGTATTTCCTTAGATAATATGAGTCAAATGAGATGTAAGACGAAGAACTGCTGTGTTCTTCCAGTCTCGCAAGTTGTTAATCAGGCAATAAGAAGGGAGATATGAGTAAAAAGATACTTATTAATCTGGCAAAATTCAGAGAAAATGCAGTTAATGGTGAGTATAATTACGGTGAATGTACTTATGATTATCATCCCGATAATATCGGAATCAAAGATCTGGTTGAACAGGCGATGATGAAGCTTACCTGCCGTCGCTGCGAGGAAGCACCCTGTATTAATGTCTGTCCTGCCGAAGCTCTGGAGAAAGACGATGAGGGAATACTTATCAGAGCGACTAATCTCTGTATTGGCTGCCAGTCATGTGTTGCAGTCTGTCCTTTCGGGACATTAGCAAACAGAATAATAACCGACAAGAAATCTATCTGTGATCTTTGCGATTTCAATGATGAATCCAAACCCCTGAAATGTATGGAAACAACTCCCCCGGGTGCTGTAACGTTTAGCGATCTGGAGCCCAACGACGAAGAGGGGATCTACCAGATCAGTGAGAAGGTTTTGGTCAAAGAGATCAAATGGGATGATCTTAAATATTGAGTTTATTAACAAGCAGTTTGATAATCAAGTGATATGAGGATTTGATAGCATGGGAACAGAGATATTTTACTTTCTGATTTTTCCGGGACTGTTGTTTTCCGGAGTCATTGGAGGCTTACTCAGTTGGTTTGACAGAAAGATTACCGCCAGAGTTCAGTTCAGGCAAGGTCCGCCGCTTTTTCAGCCCCTATATGATTTTGTAAAGCTTATGGCGAAAGAGACCTTAATACCCTTGCGGGGTTCGGTAACGACTTTTATCTTAGCTCCGGTTTTTGCTCTTTTTGGTGCAACAATTTCGGCTGTATTCATTCTTCTCCCTGTTTTAGGGGTAGAGACGGGATTTTCCGGTGATATAATAGTAATTGTATATCTTCTGAATATTCCCTCTATTACCTACATAATCGGAGCTTTTGCTTCCGGTAATCCTCTTGCTGCTGTGGGAGCTTCCCGGGAAATGAAACTGATCCTCAGTTATGAAATACCCTTTCTCCTGGTACTGATCTCTATTATTATCAAATCAGGTATGTCTATCAGTCTGACTGAGATCATTGCCTATCAATCTGCCAACGGTGCTTTCATCGGGAGTCTCTCCGGAATAATCGGGTTTATTACGATATTGATGTGTATTCAGGCAAAGCTTGGTTTTGTTCCCTTCGATATGGCGGAAGGGGAAGGAGAGATCTGCGACGGAATGATTATTGAGTTTTCCGGTTCTATCTTAGCCTTTTTCAAACTGACTAAATATATCATGCTTTTTATTCTGCCCGCCTTGGTTGCCGGTTTATTTTTCGCCGGACTTCCCTTGAACGGGATAAACATCCTCTGGTCTTTATTGAAGGTATTACTTGTTGTTCTCTTGATAACGTTAATCCGGAATACTAATCCCCGGGTACGGATAGAACAGGCGATGAAATTTTTCTGGATTTGGATGAATCTCTTTGCCGTAGTTAGTATCGTCTTAGCAATCATAGGATTATAGATGAAGAAAAATCCTGAGCCACTATTAATTCTTGTGTGAGGAGTAGAAATTGGGTTTCAAAGAATCTTGTTTTAAAAAGTCATTATGGGTATTTCATTTGAGTGTCGGTTCATGTAACAACTGTGATATTGAGATTTTAGACTTACTGACTCCGCGCTTTGATGTAGAAAGATTCGGGATGAAGCTTGTCGGTAGTATCAGACATGCCGATGTTTTATTGGTAACCGGTATTGTTACCAAGAAAACCAAACCCCGTCTTTTGGAGGTATATGCACAAGCACCCAAACCGATAATTGTTATTGCGATTGGAGCTTGTCCCTGTACCGGGGGGATCTTTGCCTCAGGTTACAATTTTGCCGGTCCCCTGGACAAGGTTATCCCTGTCGATGCCTATGTTCCCGGATGTCCACCCAAACCGGAAGCAATGATAGCCGGAGTGGTAAAGCTCTTAAAGGCTAAGGGCAAACAATAATGGATAAGTTACAGGTTATGAAAAAGAAGACTAAAGCAAGACATATAACAGAAAAGAGATATCTGACTTAGAAGAGCCGGACGAGAGGTATTATCTATGAACATAGAGCAGTATATACAAGAACTGAGAGAAAGATTTCCCGGAATTAAGGATACAGAAGTCGTTAATCAGAAAAGATTAATGATCCATATTCCCGCCACATTGCTACAAGAGATTACGAATTACTGGTTTAATGACTTGCAATATCGCTATATTATTGTGTCGGCAATAGACTCCAAAGAGGGATACGAGATCATTTATCATTATTCTGATGATAATACAGGATGGATAATGAATCTGAATGTTCTCTTACCCCATGACCAGCCTGAGATCGAATCCATGACTTCTGTCGTTTATGGTATAGAGTGGATAGAAAGAGAAATTATGGATATTTTGGGTATCAAATTCCTTAACCACCCCAAACCGGAGCGATTCCTTTTCTCTGAGGACTGGCCAGAGGGTGAATATCCCTATAGAAGAAAATTCAGACAGGAGGATAGATAGATGGGCAAGAAAACTATTGTACCGATTGGTCCCTATCATCCCTTATTGGAAGAACCCGAGTTTTTCAAACTCTATTGCGATGGAGAAATTGTCGTCGATATGGAATGGGAAACAGGGTATAATCATCGGGGTATTGAAAAGATATGTGAATCTAAAACCTTTGAACAGGTCTTTTATGTCGTTGAAAGAATCTGCGGGATTTGTTCGACTTCTCATCCTTTTGCTTATGCTAATGCTATAGAGAGTATTCCGGGGGTTGAAATACCGCTTCGTGCCAAATTGATCCGCTCTGTGGTCGGAGAACTGGAAAGGATTCACAGTCACCTGCTCTGGGTCGGTCTTGCCGGTCACTTTTTGGGCTATAATACGGTCTTTATGTGGGCCTGGAAATACCGGGAGCCGGTACTCGATATGTTTGAAATAATAACCGGTAACCGTAACAGTTATGCAATGTTTACGATTGGGGGAGTAAGGAGAGACATCGACCAGGAGAAGGCTGATCAGCTTTTGAAGGTATTGGATGACGTTCAGAAGAAAAACGATCTTTTAGTCGGGGCGGTAATGGATGACCCGGTTATCCATGCCCGTTTAAAAGGGGTAGGGACTTTAACGGCAAAGGATATTCATGATTTCGGAGCGGTAGGACCAACCGCAAGGGCATCAGGAGTGGACATAGATGTACGCAGAGATGACCCCTATGCTGCTTATGACTTAGTCAAATGGAAGGTCATTACTGCCAAAGAGGGTGATGTTTTTGCCAAAGCCGAAGTTCGGTTATTGGAGACTTATGAATCTATTTCCATCATTCGGCAATGCTTAGAGTTGCTGAAAAAAGAGAAAGAGGGTGAGATCAAAACAAAAGTAAAGGAGATACCACCGGGACTTGGAATTGGACATGCGGAAGCACCGAGAGGTGAAGTTTTTCATTTTGTTAAATCCGATGGCAGTAACAGTCCGGTCCGCCATAAGATAAGGGCTCCGAGTTATACTTGCATACCGACCTTCCGAAAATCATGCGTTGGAGGGACTATTTCCGATGCCGCTATCTGTACGGCAGCAGTAGATCCCTGTTATTGCTGCACGGAACGCATGACTCAAGTTTATGATCATCGAACGGGAAAACGAGTAATGAATGCAGCAGAATTGATTAAACTATCCCAGCTTAAAACAGAAGAAGTAAGGGAAAAGATGGGTTTATAAACCAATAAAGGATAGATTATGATTGACTTCCGATTATTAATAATGATGCCAATGTTGATTGGCGTTCTGTTATTCTTCTTACCCGAGACAGTGAGAGTTTTTAAAGGGTTAATAACTCTGATCATTACAGCAGTCACTCTGTATCTTTCATACCTGCTCTTCAGAGCAGCAACACCTGATATGGCAGGACTCTACCAGATACACTGTCAATGGTTGCCGGCAATAGACAGATTTTTAGTCTTACAGGTGGACGGATTGAGCAGATTGATCGTCTTGTTTATCGGAGTGTTCGGTTTTCTCTATGCGCTTTATTCATTAGCCTATCTGACCAAAAGCAAATACGTTAACGGCTACTACTCCTATTACCTGCTGACTTTGGGGGCTTCTTTCGGAGCAGCTTTAGCCGACAATCTCTTGTTATTTGTTACACTATGGGGATTATTGGGCTTAACGCTCTACAAACTGATAAAAGGGCATGACGAAGAGAGTACCTCATCTGCCAAAAAAACTATGATAATTATCGGAGCATCCGATTCGATTCTCATTATGGGGATCGGTCTGCTTTTCTTACTGGCCGGAAGCTTTAACATGTCGGAGATCAGCCTCACCACCAACAAAGCACTGATAAATATTGCCTTCCTCAGTCTTCTGATAGCTGCTTTCACCAAAGCAGGAGTTTTTCCCCTGCATACCTGGATACCTGATTATGCTCAAAATGCTCCCGCCTCGACTTCTGCCTTTCTTCCGGCATCTCTTGATAAGTTGCTCGGGATATACTTTTTTGCCAGGATATGCCTGAGTCTTTTTACTTTAACCTCCTGGGCAACTATGCTGCTGCTGATAATCGGATCCCTCACCATCATAACGGCGGTATTGATGGCACTTATGCAGCATAATTACAAAAAACTCTTGGGTTACCATGCTGTTTCTCAGGTTGGATATATGGTAACCGGTATAGCTTTGGGCAGTCCCCTCGGTATTGCTGCCGGTTTGTTTCACATGGTCAATAATGCTATTTATAAAGGGGGGTTGTTTCTAACTGCAGGAAGTGTAGAAAAACGAACCGGTAAAGAAGAACTTGGTGAGTTGGGCGGCTTGAGCAAATTAATGCCGCTCACCTTTATCGCTGCCTTGATCTTTGCCCTTTCAATTTCCGGGATTCCTCCCTTAAACGGGTTCTATTCCAAATGGATGATCTATACCGGAATAATCGAGTTTGGTTCCGGTACAGGGATTGCCAACAAACTCTGGATGGTTTGGCTGATAATGGCTCTCGTCGGTTCTTCCCTCACTCTGGCAAGTTTTGTTAAATTGATCTCAGGAATCTATTTAGGCAGAAGAAATGAACTATTTGATCAAATAAAAGAAGTTAACATCCTGATGTGGCTGCCGCAAATTATTTTAGCTCTGCTCTGTGTCGTTTTCGGTGTTTTTGCTGCCAGATGGATCGTTCCTTCACTTCTCGGTTTTACCCAGGTAGGAGATGCCGATACCTGGATAGGGATGTGGCCTGCACAGTCTGTATCTATTCTGATACTGATCTCAATAATTGTCGGCTTTGTTCTCTATTGGGTCGGTACCCTTAAAACCTGCCGCAAATCGGATAGCTTTGTCGGGGGCGAAAAACTGCAGGAAGAATTAAATTACTCTCCGCTGGAATTCTATAAAACAATCGCTACCCTAAGGTTCTTTGCTTTTTTTTATGATAAAGCGAAGAAGAAGTGGTTTGATCTCTATCATCTTGGAAAGGGTTTTGTTTTGGGTATGAGTACTGTTTTCAGCTGGTGTCACACCGGAATTCTTTCTACCTATTTAATGTGGATTGTATTCGGTGTAGCAATGTTATTGATAATCATCATTTTGTAAGGAATGAAAGTATTATGGAAATTTATCTGATAATTATGCTCGTTTTAATGATTTTGGGCTCGATTTATTCGCTACATGCCAAGGATTTGTTATCAGCAGTCGTCTCATACGGCATTGTCGGTTTCGGATTAGTGATAGCTTTTCTATTGTTATATGCCCCCGACTTGGCAATAGTGCAGGTAGTAGTCGAGATCATCACTCTTATTATTATGATTGCTGTGATCACCAATGCCACACATGAAGAGCAGGCAAAGGAGTTCAGCTTCAGCTCGATCTTCTATATAGCGGTATTTCTGTTCTTCGGGTTTGTCTTGTTGGGAGTGCTTGCTCAAATATCAGGATTACTGAATTCTTTTGGTCATCACGTAACCCGAATGGCAAGTGCCTATATTATTAATGCCCAGGAAGCCGGAAGTGCCAATATAGTTACGGGCATACTTTTCCATTTCAGGGCTTATGATACTTTAGGTGAGGCAACAGTTCTGTTTACGGCAGTTATCGGCATACTGACCGTATTAAGGCATCACGGCAAGAAAAAGGAAGATAAAAATGAAGGGTAAGAAAACAAGTTTGCACGAGAGAGAGAGAGGAATGACTTTAGTTGTTAAGAAAATCTGCCAATTTATAGCACCGACGATCTTTCTTTTCGGGATATATATCACCATTCACGGACATCTTTCCCCGGGCGGTGGTTTTACCGGTGGTGTAATCATGGCGAGTGCCTTCATTCTGCAGATTCTTTCTGACGGGAGCATTCTGGATAAACTGCGTCAGGAAAAGTGGCGTTTAGAGCTGACGGAGAGTTTAGCAATTTTCACTTTTCTGGTATTAGCGGTATTGGGATTGCTTATTGCGGCAACCGCTGTTTTTTTCGGCAACTTTTTGCCGGCAGGAACTTTAGGGGAATTGATCAGTGGCGGGATTATTCCCATCGGCAATGTAATAATCGGAATAGAGGTTTGTGCTGCAATCTCTTCAATATTTGTAGCCCTGTTAATCTTTAAAGATGAGGAGTCAGAATGATTCTCTTTATACTATGCTTGATCCTGTTTTTGATCGGTCTCTACGGTGTGATGGTCCAGAGAAACCTTGTTAAGATAATTATCGGTCTGGCCATCATGGAATATAGCGTGATCCTGTTTTTGGTCTTGATAGGCTATATTTCGGGAGGAACCGTACCAATAATATCAGAATCTTTTGAAAATGTACTTTATGTTGATCCCTTACCCCAGGCGATGGTTTTGACAGCCATTGTAATTGGCCTGGCGACAAAAGGCCTGATGCTTTCTGTAGCGATCAGACTGTACAAGAAATACGGTACATTTGATATCAGACAAATGAATACCTTAAAAGGATAAGAATATGAATGCATTGATTCCTATGTATATTATCGTTCCTCTCGGGGCAGCATTTATTACTGTTATTCTCGGAAGGTGGCTCGCGAGTATCGGAAAATATCTGCTTAACTTCTCTCTGTTATATCTCACCGGACTTACATTCTATCTGATCATCTATGCTCCTCAGACTTTGGTTTACAGGGTAGGTGGCTTCGCCGATGCAGGTGGTATTCCCATTGCAATATTTCTTGTACTTGACGGCTTTACAAAGATCTTACTGCTGATCATTTCACTGATCGGTCTGATGGTAGCCTTCTATTCAATTAGCTATACTAAACAATATACCGGAGAAGATAAGTTCTATGCGCTCTTTTGTCTGATGCTGGCAGGAATGTTCGGTGTAGTGATAGCAGGAGATATCTTTAATCTCTATGTATTTCTGGAGATAGCATCGATAGCATCCTATGCTCTCGTTGCTTTCGGAATTGAAAAACAACAGCTGGAAGCGACTTTCAAGTATCAGGTGTTAGGTGGTGTCTCGTCTTTGTTTATCCTGACCGGCATAGGTTTCATCTACTGGACAACAGGCACCCTGAATTTAGCTGATATCGCAACACAGTTACCAGAGGCAGGATTCTTCAATATCTTCGTCTCAGTTCTCTTGATCGGTGGTTTTGGATTGAAAGCGGCACTCTTTCCCTTTCACTCCTGGCTCCCGGATGCTCACTCTTCTGCCCCGTCACCTATCTCAGCCATGCTTTCAGGAGTCCTGATCAAAGCAGTCGGTGTCTATGTAATTATCCGTCTCTTCTTTAATATCTTCCAGTTGAATTATGAAATTGCCATGGCGATTACTGTGTTAGGAACACTTTCGATGATCATCGGAGTACTCCTGGCAGTTGGGCAATGGGATTTCAAGAGGCTGCTCGCTTATCACAGTATCAGCCAGATGGGTTATGTTATCATCGGTGTCGGTATCGGCTTGCTTGTTTTGACGAGGGGGGGCAGTGAAAAGGTAGCAATTCTCGCTATTACCGGCGGGATTTTTCACATGCTGAACCATTCGGTATTCAAAGCGCTGCTTTTCCTTAATGCCGGTGCAGTTGAATACAGAACGGGGACGAGAGACTTAAAAAGACTGGGTGGTCTGGCAGAGAAGATGCCGGTAACAGCAGGGAGCTCTTTTATTGCATCCATGGCTATATCGGGTATTCCTCCCTTCAATGGCTTTTTCAGTAAAGTCATTATCATTATTGCTGCCATTCAAGCCGGTTATTACTGGTTGGCCCTATTTGCTGTGATTGTAAGTGTTATTACCCTGGCTTCATTCACTAAGGTGCAAAAGTATGCCTTTCACGGTGAGTTGCATTCGAAGTACAAAGATGTCAAAGAAGTTCCTTTCAGCATGGCATTTTCCATGACCTTGCTGGCTTTGATCTGCCTGGTAACAAGTCTTCTGATAATTCCTGGTGTCAGAGGAGCAATATTGCAGCCTGCAGTTGATGCTCTGCTGGAGACAGCAAGGTATTCGATAACTGTAATAGGAATTTGATTATGAAAACAAGTATCTTCTCGGAAAACAATCCTGATAAAAGGTCACTAATGAACAAGAATAATATCATGTATGCCCACCGAGATAACTTATTTAGGGCAAGGTTTTCAGTGCCCGGATCTATTACGCAACGGAGTTTAGTATGAAACATATTACCCTGTTCCTGAGTATGTTCTTACTCTGGTTACTGCTCACCTTCAATTTGCATATCAATAACGTAATCATCGGTTTAGCAGCTGCCCTGATCGTCACCCTGCTCTTCGGTCACCGCTTTCTGGAAGATTGGCAGAAATTTTACAACCCTTTACGTTACCTCTGGGGATTAGTTTATCTGATAATCTTTGTCTGGGAATGTATCAAAGCAAATTTTGATGTAGCCTACAGGGTGCTGAGTCCCAAAATGCCTATTAAACCGGGGATTGTTAAGGTTAAATGCAGCTTGAAATCCGATATTGCCAAAGCTTTTTTAGCTAATTCCATAACAATGACTCCGGGTACTATAACGGTAGATGTCATCAATGATCATTTATATGTCCATTGGATATTTGTCAGCAGTAAAGACCCTGCTGTTTATACGAAAAAAATTGTAGGACGTTTTGAAAAATTATTAAAGAAGGTGTTTGAATAATGATTGGTATTCTTCTATATATATTGATCGGATTGAGTTTTCTCTGCTTTATTAGAGTGCTGTCCGGACCGACAATGGCTGACAGAATGGTAGCAATTGATATTTTTGGTACTCTCGTTGTCGGAATTTGTGCACTATTAGTCCTGAAAACCGGCAGATTGTTCCTGATCGATGTGGCAATTGCCTGGATTATACTAAGTTTTATCGGAACAATTGCCTTGGCGAAATACTTAACAAGGAAGAAGTTAGATGAATAGTATCAGTATTATCCTATTAATTATTGGTGTTGTTTTTGACCTGTTCGGTTGTATTGGTTTGATAAGGCTTCCCGATATCTATAATCGCCTGCAGTCTGCGACAAAGTGTGTTACTCTCGGTACTTGCAGTATCCTGCTGGCGTTATTGCTGCATTATGGTTTTTCGGAAGTAGGAATAAAGGCACTAATCGCCATACCATTGTTATTCTTTGCCTCTACTGTCGGGGCTCATGCTCTGATCAGAGGTTCCTATAAGTTTGGCATTAAAATGACGGATAAAACAGTCGTAGATGATTACAAGGAAGTGGAAAAATGAGATATCCAAAACTACGGGAAGTAAAAGAAGCAATAATATCGCTTTTTTCAAGACCATACACCACTAAATTTCCGGCTGGTGAGTTCAAACCTTTTCCTGGCTACAGGGGAAAACCGGTAGTAGATGAAGACAATTGCGTCGGCTGCGAGACCTGTGCGAATGTCTGTCCCCCTAATGCTATCACCAACGAAGACAATAAAGACAAGGGGCTAAGGATTATTACCCGTGATTATGGGCAATGCATCTTTTGTGGTCAGTGTGAAGAACACTGTATAACCGGCAAAGGTGTCAAACTTTCCGATGAGTTATTCGATCTGGCCTGTACGGATAGAAACGAAGTAATAGAAAAGCAGGAGCGGGAATTACTGATCTGTGAAAGCTGTGGGGCGATAATTACGACGAAAGACCACATGCGTTTTATCCATGAAAAACTTGGTCCTTTAGCTTATTCTTCTATTCTGAATCTGAATATACTAAACGAAAGACTGCAATTAGCAGAGACTGACGAAACAAGTGTCAAGATAAGGGATGAGCTGAAAAGAAAGGATTCATTCAATATTCTATGTCCCAACTGTAACCGCAGGGTACAGGTACAAAATCTTAAATAACCAGATAGTTCAGGTTTTCCACCAAAAAGACTTCTTTTCTAAGTAGTTCCTAAAATCTATGAATGACATTCTCTCTCTGTTAGCGATTAATAATAATACTAATGATTTGCTGTTATTTGTCGGCATAGGTAACAGGCTGAAAAGTGATGATGCTGTTGGTATCCATATCTGTGAAAATCTGCAACCCTCTGAACGGAAACAGGTTCTGATAGTGGAAAGCGGCATTGAGAAATATGTCGGCAAGATAAACAGCATAGCTCCATCTCTTTTGATCCTGGTCGATTCTACAGATTTCAACAAAGAACCGGGATTTTGCAGAATATTTCCGGTCAAGGAGATTCCCGATAACACATTTCACACTCATACGATCTCCCTGGGCAGAATTTCAGAGTTTTTTGAAATGAAAACCTATATCCTCGGTATCCAACCGGAATATGTCGGTTTTGGGGAGGAGATTTCCCCGAAAGTTGCCCGAAAAGCTGAGGAGTTAATTTCCCTTCTCAATAAGAAGATCTAAGTTTGGTGATAAACATCTTTCGAAATCAGTTGCAGTCTTATGATCCGAATAAGAATTAACGGTATTGTTCAGGGTGTCGGTTTTCGGCCTTTCGTCTATAATCTTGCCCATAAGCTGGAAATTAAAGGGTATGTCCTCAATTCTAACGAAGGTGTTGAGATAGCTGCGGAAGGAAATGAGGAAAATCTGAAAGGATTTATTAGTAAGCTGCAGGAAGACACACCACCTGCTGCCCTGATAGATAGATTTGAAGTTCATTCTTTTCCCGATAATGGTTTTACTGCTTTTGAAATTCGGCGAAGCCTGAACGAAGAGGGAAAAACATTCATATCTCCCGATCTTGCTGTATGTCCTGACTGTATAAGGGAAATGAATGACCCGGACGATAAAAGATATGAATACCCTTTCATAAACTGCACTAACTGTGGTCCCAGATACTCGATAATTGAAAATACACCTTATGATCGTCCTGCTACCTCTATGGCTGATTTTGAGCTGTGTGATTTCTGCCGAAGTGAGTATGAGGATCCGGCAGACCGCCGGTTTCATGCTCAGCCCGTAGCCTGTCCGCTCTGTGGTCCGGAGCTGAGTTTCCTTGACGGTAGTCTAAAAAAGATCGAGGGAAATCCTATAGATAACTCCCTTAAGATGCTTCTTGCGGGGAAAATTGTGGGGATAAAAGGGATTGGGGGTTTTCATATTGCCTGTGATGCGACGAACGAAGAAAGTGTAGCGGAGTTAAGAAAGCGCAAGAAGAGACCTGCCAAGCCTTTTGCAATAATGACAACCCCGGAAAATGTCAGAAAGATAGTTGACTGTTCCGACAACCTCTTCCAGCTTCTGCTTTCTCCTTCAGCACCGGTGGTTCTGTTGCCGAAACTCAACAATATCCCTATTGCCCGGTCGGTAGCACCCTTAAACCCCAATATCGGGCTCTTTCTTCCGTATGCTCCTCATCATTACCAGATTTTCAAAACTAAGAGCGAGCTTTTTCTGGTAATGACTTCCGGAAATATCAGTGATGAACCATTAGCAACCGATGAGAAGGAATTGCTGATGCTGCAGGATAAAGATGCTAATAACAGAGGCGGAATATGTGATTTTTACCTCACTCACAACAGAAGGATACTGAACAGAAACGACGATTCGGTTATTCTTCCCGCCTCAGGAAGTAACATCATGATTCGTCGTTCCAGAGGATATGTTCCTTCTCCACTATCTTTACCGGAGAAGGTTGTACCAACTTTAGGTACCGGGTCAGAGCTGAAGCTTGTCTTTGCCCTGGCAGACAAAGATCTTCTCTATCTGTCACCGTACATAGGTAACAACAACAGCAAAGCTACCGAGGACTTTTATCTCGAGACTTTGAGAAAATACAAGAAATGGTTCAGAATTGAACCGGAACTGGTAGCCTGCGATCTTCATCCCGATTACCTGACGACCCATTTTGCGGATTCTCTTGATCTGCCATTGGTCAGAATTCAGCATCATCATGCTCATATAGCAGCAGTTATGGCAGAGAATATGCTCGATGAAGAGGTCATTGGAATCTCTTATGACGGCACAGGGCTGGGGGAGGATGGTGCTGTCTGGGGTGGTGAAATATTCACGGCAAATTACTCAGGCTATACAAGAAGATATCACCTCAGTTACATGCCGTTAGCGGGAGGAGATGCAGCGATAAGATACCCGGTAAGGATTGCTTATGCCTATTTACTCCAAACAGGAGCAGATACCACCTTTCTCACGGCAATACCGGAGACAGAAAAGCGGATCATTAGAAAGCAGCTGCTCAGCAATTGGAATTTGATTCCGACTTCCAGTATGGGGCGTCTTTTTGACTCTGTAGCAGCTATGCTCGGTCTCTTTCCTGAAATATCATTTGAAGCTCAGTCAGCAATGGCTCTGGAATTTCTCTGTGAGAGAGAAGATCCCACCCTCCATGAGCCCTATTCTTATCAAATCGATAATTCTGAAATTGATATCATTCCTCTGCTCAAGGGGGTATTGACCGATCTAACAAGAGGAATGAGTAATAAGACAATTGCCCTCAGATTCCATAAGACAGTTATTGCCTTTACTCTTGAGGCAGTGAAATGTGTAGCGGCTAAAACCGGATTAAACAAGGTTATCCTTTCCGGTGGTGTTATGCAGAATGTAATCCTTCTGGATGGCTTGAGAAGTGAGCTGGAAAGAAATAACTTTACAGTTTTCTTCTCTTCAAAGCTACCTTCCAATGATGGAGCAATATCTGCCGGTCAGGTAATGATTGCTAACCGGATTATTGATAAGGTAAAGTAAAGTAGTAGCGGCAGTATCAACGAAACAGCAACCTGAAGAGAGGAGTGTTATGTGTTTGGCAATACCTGGGAAATTGTTGAAAATCAATGAGAAGGAAATGGGAATCGTCGATCTGGGTGGAGTAAAGAAGGAGATATCTCTGGCTTTCTTGCCTGCTGCTAAAGAGGGAGATTGGATAATCATTCATACCGGTTTCGGATTGGAAATTATCTCGGAAAAAGATGCCCTGGAAACCATAGAATTGTTGCAACAAGCTTACAGTAAGTAAAAATCAATAATAATCATGAGGATGAAAGAATTTCAAGATACCAGCCTGATCAGACAGGTTACCTCTTCTATTCACCAAGCAGCTGAAAAACTAAATGGGAAACCGGTTAAATTCATGGAAGTATGCGGTTCTCATACTATGGCTATCGGTCATTGGGGTATCCGTAAACTGATTCCTGAAACTATAAAGCTTATCTCCGGCCCCGGATGTCCTGTCTGTGTTACTCCCTCGTCCGTGATTGATGAACTGATTAGATTAAAGGGTGTTACGATCGCTACTTTTGGTGATCTGCTTCGAGTTCCAGGCAGCTTGGGTAATTTGGAAGAGGCTCGTGCCCGGGGTGCCAGAGTAGAGACTATCTACTCACCTTTAGAGGCATTAAAACTGGCAGAGAAAGAAGAAACTATTCTGGTTGGGATAGGATTCGAAACGACTATTCCCGGCATTGCCCACACCATTCTGGAAGCGCAGAGACGCAAGCTGAAATACTTCTCGGTTTTTTGTCTGGCTAAGCTCATCCCTCCTGCGTTGGAAGCCTTGCTTAGAGACGATCAGGCAGCTATTAACGGCTTTATTCTCCCGGGACATGTTAGTGTTATTATCGGTTTAAAGGCTTATACTTTTCTTTCTGAGAGATTTCGGATCGGTGGAGTAGTAACGGGATTTGAGCCTCTCGATATTCTTCTTGGTATTCTGAGATTGTTAGAGCAGCTTCCAAACCCTGAGATTATAAATGAATACAGCAGAGTAGTCAAACCGCAGGGTAATGAAGAAGCACAGAAAATGATAAAGAAAGTCTTTGGTGTTTCCCCTGCTCTTTGGCGGGGATTAGGCTGGCTGCCTGATTCAGGCTTAGTTATCCGGGGTGAATATGAGGAATACGATGCCCAAAAGAGATATAACCTCCGGGTCAGAGAAACCGAACCTCATCCGGAATGCCTCTGTGGTGAGATGTTGCGGGGTAGGATCAAAGCAACAGATTGTCCTTTGTTCGCCAAAACCTGTACACCTGTCCATCCGGTAGGACCATGCATGGTCTCTTCGGAGGGGAGTTGTGCAGCTCATTATAAGTATGAAAGATGATATAATAACTATGGGACACGGCAGCGGTGCCGGCTTAACACAGCAACTGATCAGAGAAGTGTTTGATTCGGAATTTCAGCTTCCATCGTATGAAGACTCTATCCAAATTGAACACCGGACAGTAGTAACGACAGATGCTTATGTTGTTAAACCTCTCTTTTTCCCGGGGGGTGATATCGGAAGGCTTTCGGTGACCGGCACAGTCAATGATCTATGTATGTCAGGCGGAAGACCGGCTTACATAATGGCTTCTTTTATTCTGGAAGAGGGCTTTAAAATTGCTCTTCTGCAAAAGATCGTTAATTCCATGCAGAAAGCTGCCGAGGAGGCTGGAATAAGAATTATTGCCGGAGACACGAAAGTCGTGGAAAGGGGAAAATGTGACGGTATTTATATAACTACTTCCGGTATTGGATTCCTGCCTGCTGGTGTTGAACTTTCAGCAAAAATGATCAGAGTTGGAGATAGAATCCTGGTCAACGGTACTATTGGTGATCATTCAGTCGCGATAATGAATGCCCGACAGAATCTGGAGTTAGAGCCTGCTCCGGTTAGTGACTCGGCTCCCTTACATGAAATAATTCAGATCCTGTTAGGAACCGGAGGGCTTCGATATGCCAGGGATGCAACAAGAGGAGGAGTTGCCACTATTTTGAACGAAGTTATTTCCGAGAAAGGGCTGGGGATCATTATCGACGAAAAGTCTTTACCTGTCAAAGAGGCTACGACGGCTTTGTGCGGATTGTTAGGATTAGACCCTCTCTATTTGGCAAATGAAGGGAAGCTGATAGCTTTTTTATCACCCGGAAATGATGATCTGCTCGAAGATCTGAACAAGCACAAATATGGCAAAGGTTCAGCTTTTATCGGAGAGGTAACGGAAGAGGTTCAAGGAGTCTATCTGAGGACTGCTATCGGAACCTTACGTCCGTTGCTGCTGCTGGCATCTGATCCTTTACCGAGAATTTGTTGATGTTTGCTTTCGTCTATCTGAATAGCGTTGATAGCAGAGTTGAATTAAATGCATGAAGGATCAATAACCAAATCTCTTCTCGCTCTGGCTGAGAAAAGCCGGAAGGAGGAGGATTTGAAAGAAGTAACCCGGGTCAAGATAGTGGTAGGAGTTCTCCATCATATTATTCAGGAAGTAATGCTGATGCATTTTGATCTTATGAAAATTGATCACAGGGGCTTTGAAGAAGCTGTTTTGGAGATTGAAGAACGACAAATCAAACTTCGTTGCTCTGAGTGCTGCGCAACAATAGAGCTTCAACAGGCAGTTTTTATTTGCCCGGAGTGTCATTCAACAGAAACGGAAGTTATTGAGGGCAATGAACTATACATTGAATCTATTACCGGTATCAGATGATCCGATGGAATCAGGGTTTAAGAAGTGGAACAAGGAGTATATAATGGATGAGAAAGAAATCAAGGTAATGCAAAAGATCTTGAACATGAATGACAGGATAGCTGCTGAACTCAGGGAAGAACTGAAAGAAAAAGGTATCCTGTATATCAACCTGATGAGTTCTCCCGGTTCCGGTAAAACAACAATTCTTGAACAAACAGCAAGGAATATTGAGGAGAAGATGTTTGCCATAGAAGGTGATATACAAACTACTTTAGATGCTGAAAGGCTTTCCAGGGCTGGTATAGAGGTCTTTCAAATAAATACCGGTCCTTTTGGCGGAGATTGTCATTTGGAAGCAGGATGGATTAAGTCTGCTTTGGAAGAGTGTAATCCAGAAGATGCTAAATTCCTCTTTGTTGAGAACATTGGTAATTTGGTTTGTCCCGCTGAATTTGATGTCGGGGCGCATATAAATACAGTTGTTATTAGTGTGACAGAAGGCGAAGATAAACCCCTGAAATATCCCCTTGCTTTTCGTAACTCTCAGCTCTGTCTGATTTCTAAGCTTGATCTGCTCCCTTATCTTGATGTTGATATTGAGCTCCTGAAAGATAATATCAGACAGATCAATCCCCGGATTGAGATATTAGAACTCTCTGCTAAAACAGGAGAAGGCCTGTCAGGTTGGCTCGCTTATTTGCGGGAAAGAGGGGGAATAGAATGAATGATATCAGTCTGGGGTAGAAAAGAAACGGGAAGGACAAGAAAAGAATTTGACATATTTCTCAGGATTTATCAATCTTGCTTTGATTGGTTTGTTATCAAAGTGAGAACAGTATTATCTAAACTCTCGGTACAAGTAAGGTTTGTAGAAAGAAGCATTATTTAAGTTTTATATTGAATGGTTTTCGGGTAAATCCGTTAAAATATATTGTGCGAAGGGTCATCATTAGATCGGTTACGGTCATGATGTCATCGTGTTTCACCCAAAACAAAAATAGGAGTTATTATGAACAGAAAATTAGAAGAGCTGTTTAAAACCAGAGACAATGTCATCTATTCGGTAAAACCGGATACGACTCTCAAGGATGCTGTTGATTTGATGAACATACACCATATCGGTGCAGTGATGGTTCTGAATGACGGTGGAGGAATCGAAGGACTCTTAAGTGAAAGGGATGTGATGAAGAAATTAGCAAGTACGGATGATGTGGTAGGTCATCTAAATGTTAAGACAATTATGACTCCCAAAGAAAAACTGATCATGATCGAAGGTGACGAGAAGATCATCAAGATTATGGAGATCATGACTGAGAAAAAGATAAGACATTTACCTATCGTTAACAGTGAAGGGGTATTACACGGTCTGCTTTCGATGAGAGACATCTTCAGGCTTCTTCTCAAAGATGCCAGACAGGAAGTTAACGATATGAAAAATTATGTTACCGGAAAGTATCCGGCTTAGATTCTGAACACTACTTTTTTAAGCACTTACCTTTCCTTGCTTTTTTACCGATAATACCACCCTGTAAGGAGGGCTAAGTGCTTCTTTTTTTCTCTATTTTTTCCTTAACAAGAGCAAAGGGAACAAGTATAGTAAGTTTTTAATCAGATAACAAGCAAGAACAACAAAGAAGAGGGGGAGAGAAATGACAACCGTTAATCCGGAAAACAGAGATTTGGTCGAGCTGTACAGAGAACTGATGAAGAAAGAGGGTCAGGACGATTTGATTATCGAGACTTTTCTTTATTATTTTCGTCAGGTAAGGGAGGGAATAACCGGAAAATTAACAGCTCAGGAGATCAAGCCGCCGGAAAAGACTAATCTTATAGAGTTAAGTGACCTGGAACAAAAAAGATCGGAAAATCTCCACAAGATGGTTGTAATTAAGCTGAATGGCGGGCTGGGTACAAGTATGGGTTTGAAAAAATCCAAATCACTCCTACCGGTAAAGGGAGAGCATAATTTTCTGGATATTATAGCTCAACAGATTTTACATCTCAGAAAGAGCAGTGGAGCAAAGATACCTTTGCTATTAATGAACAGTTTCAATACAAATGAAGATACTCTTCGTTATTTGGAAAAGTATCCCGAATTGGGTTTGTTTGAAGTTCCGCTCAGTTTTACTCAGAATAAATATCCCCGAATCAACAGAGAAACTTTGCTCCCTTACAACCATCCCAATGATTTAACCCAAAACTGGAATCCTCCCGGTCATGGAGACATTTATACAGCGATGGCTATCTCAGGAGTGCTGGACAGACTCCTCAATTCCGGCATAGAATATGCCTTTATTTCTAATTCTGATAATTTGGGAGCTGTTGTGGATGAGCGGATCCTTGATTATGTGTTTGAAAACAATATTCCCTTTTTAATGGAAGTCTGCCATCGCTCGGAGATTGATAAGAAGGGTGGGCATCTTGCTCAGAGCAAGGATGGAGAGTTAGTATTGAGAGAAATTGCTCAATGTCCTGAAAAGGAGCTCGATGAGTTTCAAAATATCAAACTTTACAGCTTCTTTAACACTAACAACCTCTGGGTAAATCTCAAAGAGTTAAAGAAAGCTATGGAAAAGAACGACAACCTGTTCCTGCTGCCGATCATTGTTAATCCCAAAGTGGTTGCCGGAACTCCGGTTATTCAGATTGAAACTGCAATGGGTGCTGCGATCAGTAGATTTTCCGGTTCCAAGGCGTTGATAGTACCGAGAGAACGGTTTGTTCCGGTCAAGAAAACCAATGATCTGCTCACAATCTGGTCAGATGCCTATACCTTGAGAGACGATTTCAAACTGGAGCTTAATGAGGAGTGTGATCAAATACCGACCGTGATACTCGACGAAGAGTATTACGGAACCATTGAGCAAATGCAAAAACGGATGGAGACTGCTATTCCTTCTTTGAAAAAGTGCCGGAGACTTGAAATAACCGGTGATATACATTTTGGAGAAAATGTTACGATCCGGGGAAAGGTTAAACTGGAGGCAAAACAGCCGGTCTTCATTTATGATGAGATCATTAAAGAGGATCTTACCTTTTGATAAGCAAGTCTGTTTATTCTCTCTGATTTCTTTAAAAACAGTATTGTGCATATTTATTGATCTTATCAAGGGGAGTTGTTATATCTTGCTTTAGAAGAGAGCGAGGAAGGAAAGATCAATATATTTCAGTAATCGAACCACTGTAGAAGGGCTGTATCGCTCCATCTGCTAACTGCAGAATGAGAGCCCCTTTTTTGTTTATACCCTTGACTGACCCTTTGTAGAGTTCAAATTCTGTTTGTAAAACAACTCTTTTGTCTTTAAGAAATGAGTATTGCTCATCAAAGAGCGGCTTAAGGTTTTCCAGCTCGTTATCGAGATAATCAGGTAATCCGGTTGCGAAACAATCGAAGATCTCGCCCAGAAGAGTATCATTATCTACCGCTGAGTTTAATGCTGAAGAGAGTGATACGGCTTGAGGGGCTAAATTATCAGGGAAAGTGTTGTTATTAGTATTTAGGCCGATACCGGAAATAATATAGTTCAGATCGGGATAAGCTGAGGTAAGAATGCCTCCCATTTTTTTACTCGCCAACATAATGTCGTTGGGCCATTTGATAGAAAGCTTTGTCCGGATATCCGGGTAGAGGTTTCCGAGAGCTTTTGCAATTGAGAGGGCTAAGTAGATGGTCAGGGAACTTCTTACCGGAAGATTGTAAAAGCCGGCAGTAAACCATAAACCGCCCTGAGGAGAGAACCATTTGTTGTGATTTCTCCCTTTTCCCATGATTTGCTTCTCAGCAAGCAAAAGGAAGTTTCCCCTGACTTGCTTATTGATGATCAGCTGTCTTGCTTTATCAAAAGTGCTGTCAATTGTCTTATATCTGATAGTTTGGTCAAAAAAGGAGATATCTTTCATAGGATCAGCATCGCATCCCCGTAACTGAAAAAACGGTATTGTTTCTCGACTGCTTGCTGGTATGCCGACATAATCTTTTCGTAACCGGCAAAGGCAGAGACCATCATGAGAAGTGTAGATTCCGGCAGATGGAAGTTGGTCAGCAGTCCGTCAATAACTTTGAATTCAAATCCAGGATAGATAAAAATATCGGTCTCCTGTGAACCCTCCCTAATGAAAGACGGCTCAGTATTATCAGAGGCTTGATTCACATTTTCAGCAAAGCTTTCCAGAGTACGTACGGTTGTAGTTCCCACTGCTATGATCCTTCTCTTCTCCTGTTTTGCCTGATTTATTGTCCGGGCTGTCTCCTTGGGAATTCTGCAGAACTCGCAGTGCATCTTATGTTTGAGAATATTATCAACCTTTACCGGTCTGAAGGTGTCGAGTCCTATATGCAAAACAACTTCTGCTGTAATGACTCCTTTCTTTTTTAGCTCTTGTAGAAGTTCACTGGTGAAATGAAGTCCGGCTGTCGGAGCAGCTGCTGAGCCACGTTCAGAAGCATAAACCGTCTGGTAAGAGGATAGATCGGAAACGGTTGCTTCTCTCTTGATATAAGGGGGGAGAGGCATGTTACCTACTTTTTCCAGCAGTTTCCAGAAGTTGCCCTGGTAAAGAAACTCAACGATTCTGACTCCCTCTTCCAGATGTTCGGAAACAGTTCCCTGAAGCTCATCAGAAAAGATAATCCGCGTATCTTTCTTTATTTTGCTGCCCGGTTTGACAAGACATTCCCAGCTATTATTATTCAGCTCTCTCAATAACAGAACTTCCACTGAACCGCCACTCTCCTTTTTCCCGAACAAGCGGGCGGGAATAACTTTCGAAGTGTTAAGAACAAGGACATCTCCGGGGAGCAGAAGGTCCTCTATTGCCGGAAAACGATGGTGAGTAACCTGACCGCTTTGTCTTTCGAGATGAAGCAAGCGGCAGTTTTCTCTATTCTGCGGTGGGAACTGAGCAATTAACTCCTTGGGGAGTCGGTAGTTATATGTGTTTTTATTATGAAAATCCGGCACTTGACCTCAGTAACGTAAACAAGAATTCATGTGATATCAATAAGGAATATTCTCTGCTTCCGACAGAATAGCGGTAAAGCTGCCGAAAGTGACTTTGCTTTGCATCCTGACCGGAATTTTATGTTCATCATTAGTAATCCAGATATGAATATCACCTGTTTGTTTGAAGATGGCATCTCCGGCAAGAAGAGGCTCGATAACCAGGCATTCCTTCTTTCCGAAGATCGTGTCAATGGTTTCCGTATGGTGAACAATCACTCTGGCGGTATAATTATCTCCGTCTGCCGTTACATTGATATCGATGCTGTCTCCCGGGACTAAATCCTGCTTTCGCAACCAGTAAAAAGCTGAAAGGATGTCGTGAGTATCGGGAGGAATTTCCATCCTCTCTTCGTTAAATTCCCTGTCGGAGAAACTGTAGCGCATGTAGAGAGAGAAGTCCTGATCAGGATAATAGAAATGTATCCGGTGCTGACGATACCTCCCCTCTCTCAGTCTTTTCGTGAACCGGTGAGAGTAAAGGTTTTCCTTATCAAGAATCGATTCTATCTCGTCTCTCACTTTGAATATCCGGTCGAAAAAACTGTTTGTTCTGGCAGTTGAAGTGATTTGGTAAGCAGGGGTATCTTCCCGGAAGATGATTTCATTTACCTCTAAGGTTGCCTGCCCGGCACCAATAATTCCGTATTTTATATCAAAAGTCAGCTTCTCACCGTTTTGAAAGGAGAAGAGTGGGATAGCAGCCGTCAGCAGCAATAAGATTAGAAACAGAGGGAGAAGATTTGGATAATCTATTGAATTCATCAAATCTTACCTCCTGTGACGAAGAACTCTTCTCCGGTTATATATCTGTTCTCTTCAGAGATTAAGAAGAGGCAGAGAGAGACAACGTCCGAAATCTCGGCTAAACTTCCGAGTGGAGTTCTTTGAAGAATATCCTGATAATACTGAGCTCTGAAGCGGCGATAATCTTCAGAAAAATGAGAGTCATCGATTTTCACCGGTCCCGGTGAAACTGTATTGATGAGAATGCGATTTCCGGCAAGTTCAGCAGAAAGGGAACGGGCAATATTTGCCGTAGCTGCTTTAGCAGCTGCATAGGCAGTACCAAAGGGGAGACCTATCCGGCTAACATCAGAACCGAGAAGAACAATCCTTCTAAAATCATTATTATCCGAAGACTTCTGAGCATTGATCAAGAGAGGGGAAACTACCTTTAAAATATGGTAGGTACCGAAAAGATTAGTCTCGATGACCTTCCTCCAAAGATCGGGTGAGGTTTGCGGAAGAGAAGAGGTATCGATACTTCTCATTGCTGCCGTATGGATAAGGGATTGAACATTGATATTGTTTTGGGTAATGGTTTTTGAAAGAGTTTTTTCTAAACCGGATAAGTCCGTTAAATCGGCTTTTACCAAGGTTATTGAGGAAGAGAAACCTTCCTTGAGTTTTTCTAAGCGGTCTGTAGATCTGTGATAGAGAAGAAGCAGTTCGGATCCTTCTTCTGCCAGGCGGGCAGCTAAAGCAGAACCGATGTTACCGTTGGCCCCGGTAATTATTATGGTATTCCGAATGGTGCTCATTCCTCTATGATATCCAGTATTTGATGGGCTGTCAGAAACTTGCTTCCTGTCAGCTCTTTTTCCTTTTCAGGGCTGACGATTATCAAATCAGTATCATCTTTACCGGCGACAGCTATATTATTGGCTATTATGAAATCGCAGTTCTTGGCAAGCAGCTTTTTCCGGGCATTGGCAACAAGGTTTTCTGTTTCGGCAGCAAAACCTACTAATTTCTGATTATTGGTTTTTCTCTTGCCGAGCTCCAGCAATATATCATCCGTAGGGATCAGGTTCAAAGATAAACCCTTTTGTGGGCAGGCTTCTTTCTTAATTTTGGCATTCTCTTTTTTCTCCGGCTGAAAATCAGTTACCGCGGCTGTCATAATTATCGTATCCATCTCTGAGGCATAACGCAAAGTTAAATCAGACATTTCTTTCGAACTGCCGGAACTTTCCGTCTTGATATAATAGGGTAGAGGTTCTGTTACATGTCCGGTTATCAAGATAACTTCTGCCCCCCGGTGATAAGCAGCTCTGGCAAGTGCTAATCCCATTTTTCCTGATGATTCATTCGACAGGTAGCGCATTGGATCGAGATATTCCCGGCAGGCACCGGTAGTAATGAGGATCCTTTTTTTAACCGGATTTTCTGCAAGTGGTTTTGATGATTCCGGTTTTTTCCGGAGATAAAGGGCACTCCTGATAAAATAGATGATCTCCCTTACATCCGGGAAACGCCCTTTACCTTCATATCCGCAGGCAAGTCTGCCGCTATCCGGGGGGATTACCAGATAACCGAATTTCTCCAGCCGGGAGGTATTCTCCTGAACGATGGGGTTTTCCCACATAAAGCTGTTCATTGCCGGAACAAGAAGCTTGGGGGCAGTTGTTGCCATTACCGTGGTGGAAAGGAGGTCGTCGGCAATGCCAGCGGCAATTTTTCCTATGATATTTGCGGTAGCAGGAGCTATAACCAGCAGGTCAGACCATTCAGCCAGGGAGATGTGTTCGATTGGAGCTTCGCTGTTAAAGAGCTTTGTTACTACCGATTGACCGGTTAGGGAGCGAAAGGTAATAGGAGTGATAAACTCCTGAGCATTATCAGTCAGGATAACCTTGACATTAGCACCCTCTTTTATCAGCCTGCTGGCAAGTTCAACGGTCTTATAGGCTGCTATTCCACCGGTTACTCCGAGCAGGATGTTTTTATTTTTGAGCATCTTGACCTCTATAAGTATAATGTACTTTGTTGCTCAGATGAATAACTAAGCCTCTTTTTGTCAAAGGAAAAGTATGAAGGCGATATTCCTGAAAATGCATGACAGGTCTTCCTCCATCTTCGATGATATCTGAAAACCTTGATTATATTGAACTGTAATATTATCGCCCAAAATTTTTACTCAACTAAACTGTTTTCGCTCTTTTAGGTATAAGAGAAGAATCCGCTTCCTCTAAGTTATATCTGGAAGTGCTTCTAACAATCCGATTACTGCTCGTCAGACACAAGTTCGCACCAATCAATCAATATCCTTGTTTTGAATAACACCTATTATTCGTTAACTTATAGTAGTAGAGTTGTAACTGTCAGCTTCTGTCCCGGTTCTTAAAGATGAAGGTTTTTCCAAGGAGGTAGAAAATGGAAAAGAAAAAAGAGAACTTACTCACTCCTAAAGAGCAGGAATTTGTCGCGATTGCGGCTTCAGTCGCCGGTAATTGTCTGAGAAGTCTGCGATTACATTTTCAGCAGGCAATCGATAAGGGTTGCAGTCTCGAAGAGATCGAAGAAGTAGTTGATATTTCCCGCAGTATAAAAGAGAGACCGATCAATGATATTTATCAGATTGCGATAGATCTCTTAACAGATAGCCGGGAAAATGTGAGAAATATGTCAGACAGTTAATAGGGAATCAATAATAGGAGATAAAATCTTTTATTGACTTCATCTCTGTCTCTGTAACGTTATCTCTGTATAGGGGACATGAAAAGAAAAAGAATGATTATGAATAGAAAGACAAGGAACGGAAAAGAATGAAAAAAAGAGTATTGTTAATGATCTTAGACGGCTGGGGTATCAATCCCGAGAAGAAGGGAAATGCTATTGCTGCCGCTGCAACACCCAATCTTGATAAGTTTTTGCAGGATAATCCAAAGGGAAGATTGAAGACCTCAGGACAAGATGTCGGCTTACCTGAAGGGGTGATGGGGAATTCGGAAGTAGGACACATGAATATCGGTGCCGGTAGAGTTGTTTACCAGTTAAACACTATGATAGATAAATTAATTGAGGAAGGGGAGTTTTATGATAACAAAGCATTGAACAAAGCTATAGAGCATGCAGAAAAGAATAGCAGTAAACTTCACCTCTTTATTCTGCTCTCAGACGGTAATGTTCATAGTAATCTCAACCACCTGAAAGCTATGCTGGAGCTCTGCCGGCGTAAAGACTTCAAAGAAGTGTTTCTCCACGCTTTTATGGACGGTAGGGATACCCTGCCCCATTCAGGGGTAGATTTCATGAAAGATTACCTCAGGGAAAGCAGGGAGTTAGGTTTTGGCGAGGTTGCTACTATTTCCGGCAGATATTATGCCATGGACAGAGATAAGCGATGGGACAGGATCGAAAAGGCCTATAAAGCTCTTGTTAAGGGAGAAGGAGAGAGATATACCGATTCTCTTCAGGCTATCCGGGAGAGCTATGATAATGACATCACAGATGAATTTATCATACCTAAAGTAATAACCAAGAATGATAAACCGGTAGCCCGGATAGAAGATAAAGATTCTGTCGTCTTTCTCAATTTCAGAGCCGACAGAACCCGCCAGCTTACCAGAGCTTTGATTATTCCTGATTTTTCAGAGTTTGAAACGGAAAATTTCAAGAATCTACACTATGTTTCGATGAGTGAATATGATGTAAATTTTGATGACTATCTGGAAGTTGCCTTTAGAAATCCGGATTTAAAAAACATTCTCAGTGAAGTGCTGGTTAATCAGGGGAAGAAGCAGCTGAGGCTGGCAGAGACAGAAAAATATGCCCATGTAACATTTTTCTTCAACTGCGGCAGAGAGGAACCTTTTGAGGGTGAAGACCGAATAATGGTCCCTTCGCCCAAAGTCGCTTCCTATGATTTGCAGCCTGAGATGAGTGCCCCTGAAGTTAAAGATAAGCTCTTGCAGGCTCTCTCTGAAGAAAAGTACGATGTAATAGTGGTCAATTTCGCGAATTGTGACATGGTCGGTCATACCGGTGTTTTCGAAGCTGCCGTGAAGGCGGTAGAGACCGTTGACGGTTGTGTCGGAGAGATTGTGCCGGAAGCGGTCAAAAGAGGATATAACATCATTATTACCGCAGATCACGGTAATGCCGAGAAGATGCTCGACGAGGATGATAATATCTTCACCGCCCACACAACTAACGTGGTACCGGTTGCCATTTACCGTCAGCAAGGTAATGATTTCACCATTGAAGACAACGTCCTTGGAGGGATAGCTCCAACAATTCTCAAGATGCTCGAGATCACACAACCACCGGAAATGACCGGAAAGAGTTTGTTTTAAGAGAAAGAATGTCACATTTGGAGAATAGTTAGAATGCCGATCATTGAAAGACCGGATTTTCCTAAACGAAGACCTGCTCCCCCCTGGTTGAAGCTTGTTCTTCTGGCTACTGTGCTCATAGGGTTTTATCTCCGCTCCTGCTGGTATGATTCCAAAGAGAACTATTATGAGATAAGCGATATAGAGCTTACCGATCAGACTCTCTCCAGTGTTGATGTTCTCTTTGTCGTGAGTAATAACACAAGAATGGGAAAAGAGGAATCGGTCTTGATCAGGTTATATACAAGCCGGGGAGATGAGATAGCGAGCAGGATTACGACAATAAACCTTGCTTCCCGTTCGCGGAAAAGGTATCGCAAACTTCTCGAGAACTGGAACAGACCGCTATACGAGGACGAAGAGCTGAGTCATGCCACAGTAGAAATATTCAAACCTGCGATATTCTGATAGTAGGATTTAAGTCCCTTTCGTCTCCCATAGAGAAGAAACAGGGATTCCATCACCTTTGAGATTTGCTGCTTCTACCGAAAAACCCCATTATGTTTTTATTTGACATAATGACTGAAAGAAAAAAATTTGTGAACCGAAGGAGTGTACCAAGATGTTTAAGTTAGCAGAAGAACACCAAAACAAGGCGATCGAGATTATCGAACGTCATAAGTTGAAGAAGACCTGTAATGTTTGTTATGACAGGGGCTATGTCGGGCATACTTTAGAAAACTTAGTCATACCCTGCCATAAATGTGTTGATAACGAAGCCATAATGAAGGAATGGAAAGAGTATGTGGCTCAAGTACCTGAATTACGAGAATTTTATCACGAGATGTTCGAAGAAGAGCATGACGACGAGGAAGCAGAAAAGGATTCTGAGACCAAGGATAAAAAGAAGATAGTCGAAGAACTCGGTCTCAAAGACAAGAGCAGAGAAAAGATCTTACCGGGCAAGACTAAGGAAGCACGAGTTAAGAATATTGAACACCGTTCGAAGAACAGGTAAGAGAACTACCCATTTTTATTTATTAGATAATTTGACTATTGAGAGGTTTTTAGGAGAACAATATAATGTATAAACTTATTGATATGAAGGAAAAGAGCAGCGATTTCGAGAAGCGGATCAGAGAATACTGGCAGGAAAAAGGGGTTGTTCTGGATAGTATGACTTTCAGGGAAAATGCCCCGAAATTTGTTTTTTATGAAGGTCCCCCTACAGCTAATGGAAGACCGGGTATCCATCACGTTATCTCCCGGGCTATAAAAGATACGGTCTGCCGTTACAAAACGATGAAGGGTTATGAGGTCAAACGTAAAGCCGGATGGGATACACACGGTTTGCCGGTAGAGATAGAAGTGGAGAAACAACTCGGCTTGAATGATAAAAATGCCATTGAAAAGTACGGTGTCGAAAAATTCTGCCGGAAATGTAAAGAATCTGTCTTTAATTATGAAAAAGAATGGCGGCAGATGACCGAGATGATGGGTTACTGGATAGATCTTGATAATCCCTATATTACTCTCAAAAACGAATATATTGAGTCTGTTTGGTGGATTCTCAGCCAGTTCTGGAACAAAGGAATCATCTATCAGGGACATAAGATCGTGCCGTATTGTCCAAGCTGTGAAACCCCTCTCTCCAGTCATGAAGTAGCCCAGGGTTACAGGGATACGGAAGATCCTTCTGTTTTTGTCAAATTCCGAGCGAAAGATGAAAAGGACACCTATTATTTAGCCTGGACAACAACTCCCTGGACCTTGATCTCTAATGTAGCTCTGGTTGTTAATCCCTCAGAGCTCTACGTCAAGATCAAACACCAGGATGAATTCCTTTATCTGGCTAAAGATTGTCTCTCAGTCATCGAAGGTGATTACGAGATACTTAACGAGATGAAAGGAGAGGAACTGGCAGACCTGGAATATGAACAACTCTTTCCCTTCATTGAACCTGAAGAGAAGGCATTCTACATTGCTACCGCAGATTATGTCACAACGGAAGACGGCACAGGGGTAGTCCATACCGCTCCGGCTTTTGGTCAGGATGACTACAATACCGGACTCAGATATGAGCTTCCTTTCCTGCAGCCTGTCGATGAACTGGGTAAATTCACTTCCGAGATCACCGATTGGGCTGGAATGTTTGTTAAGGATGCCGATAAGGGGATCATTCGCAATCTGAAAGAGAGAAACCTGCTCTATAAGAGAGCCCAGATTATTCACAGTTACCCCTTCTGCTGGCGTTGTGATTCTCCTCTCATCTATTTTGCCCGCTCTTCCTGGTATATCCGCACGAGTGACTTCAAGGAGCTGTTACTGGAAGAGAACCGTAAGATCAAGTGGTATCCCCCCTTTGTCGGGGAGAAGCGGTTTGGTGAATGGCTTGAGAATAACGTTGACTGGGCAGTGAGCCGTAATCGTTTCTGGGGTACCCCCTTAAATATCTGGATCTGTGCAGATTGTGAATACAAACAATCGATCGGTTCCATTGCAGAACTGATGAAAAGCGGAAAGAAAAAAACAGGTGAACCGGTTCCCGGAGATATCGAATTACATCGGCCCTATATCGATGAAATTGTTTTAACCTGTCCACACTGTCAGGGTCTGATGACCCGGACGCCAGAAGTTATTGACTGCTGGTTCGACAGTGGGGCTATGCCCTTTGCTCAGTGGCATTATCCCTTTGAGAGGGAAGAGGAATTCGAAAAAGAACTTTTCCCCGCCGATTTTATCTCGGAAGGGATTGATCAGACCAGAGGCTGGTTCTACACTATGCTGGCGATCTCTACCATGCTGAAAGGCCGTTCTTCTTTTAAGAGTGTTCTGGTTAATGATCTGATCCTCGACAAGAACGGACAGAAGATGAGCAAGAGCAGAGGGAATAGCGTTGATCCGGTGGAGTTAATGCTGAAATACGGAGCAGACGCGATCAGATGGTATCTCTTAGCTGTCAGTCCCCCCTGGGTACCGACAAAATTTGATCCCAAAGGGGTGGAAGAGGTAGTTAATAAGATGATCGGCACCCTGAAAAACGTCTATTCTTTCTACGCGACTTATGCCAATATTGATGAGTATGAGACCAGTGAAGAGCAGATCGATCCGGCTCAGTTTACAACTGAACTGGACAGGTGGATCGTATCACGTTTTAATTCGCTGGTTACGGAGATAAATTACTACAATGAACGTTATGAACTAACCCGCTCAGTACGGTTGATCCAGGACTTCATTCTCGATGAGTTAAGTAACTGGTATGTCCGCCGGGCAAGAAGACGTTACTGGGCAATGACTCTAACCAAAGATAAAGAGGATGCCTATAAGACGCTTTACTACGTGATGGTCAATGTGAGCAAATTAATAGCTCCCTTTGCCCCTTTTCTGGCAGAAGAGATCTATACCAATCTGACCAAAAAGGAGAGCGTACATCTCACTGATTATCCTGTAGCAAATCCCGATTATATCGATAAGAAACTGGAAGAAGAGATGGGTACGATCATCGAACTCGTCTCTCTGGGCAGAACCGCCAGAAACGATTGCCAGATCAAGGTCCGTCAGACCTTACAAGCTCTTTATATCCCGCACGAGTTTAAGGAGACGGCGGAGAAAATGGCAGGTCTGATCAAAGAAGAGATCAATGTCAAGGAGATCCTCACAATAGATGATAAGGATCAATTGGTTGATTACATCGTCAAACCTAATTTCAAGACCTTAGGGCCGAAACACGGTAAGTTCATGAAACAGATATCCGCAATTCTGGAAGATGCCGATGCTAATAGGATAGTTGCAAATCTGAATAAAGGAGAACCTTATTACATCTCAACCGAGGGGAATACCTTTAAGATCGATAAAGATGACTTGATCATAACCTACGAAAACAGAGATGGGTTTATCATGGAAACGGAAAAAGATAAGTTCGTAGTCCTTGATATCAGGCTTACTCCGGAGTTGATCAAAGAAGGCTTTGCCCGCGAACTGGTTAATAAAATTCAATATACCAGAAAAGAGCTCGATTTTGAGATCATGGATAATATCGAGGTTCATTATTCCAGCGACAAGGAATTAGCGGAGGTTTTTGAAGAGTTTGCCGATTATATCAAGAATGAAACCCTCACTCTAACGATAAAGCGGTTACCGGAACCTTTACCGGAGATGAAAAAGATTGATATCAACGGAAAGGAAGCATATATAGGTATATCTAAAACCGGGAAATAGATTGACCGGGATGGTTTTATCCTATTCTCACTCAGCAAACTGAAAAAAAAATCGAATACCTATTGAGTGACGGTTCAAACGGTTAACTACTGATGAATTATAAAATAAACGGGCAGGGAATTATTTCCCTGCCCGGATCAAAGTCTATCGCTATCCGAAGCTTGATCATTGCTACTCTTCTCAGAGAACCCCTGAAACTGATCAATTTCCCTCAATGCAATGATTGCCTCACTCTGCAGGAAGCGTTGCAGGAACTCGGTTTTATGACTTCCCGAGAAAGCAATACACTCCTGCTTACTCCTCCGGAAAAGATAAATCGGCAAGCTTCCCTCTATATTAAGGATTCTGCAGCAGCACTCAGGTTTCTTGCCTTTAGACTTGCCGCTGAGGAAAGCTTTGTGGGAGATATCTCTTTCAGTACTCAGCTTGCGAAGCGACCTCTTGAACCAATGATCGAGATCATCAACTCCATGGGAGGGAATATCATTCTGGAGGGAAACCGGTTGCTTGTAAAAGGTTCCGGGTCATTGGAGTTTAATCAGGCGACCCAAAAACTTAGCAATAAATACGCAGGCTTAAGCAGTCAATTCCTCAGCGGGATACTTCTTTCAGCACCTCTATACAAAAAAGGGTTAAGAGTTGAATTACCTGATAATCTGGTCTCTACCTCTTATCTGGAATTGACTTGGACAGTTATGAAGTCTTTCGGGATGAAGGTCAGAAAGGAGAGGAACATACTGCATCTTTCTCCCCGGGAATCACATTTTCCGGGATACACATCCGTTAAAGAATTCAGGATTGAGGAAGATTTCTCTTCTGCCTGTTATTTCTGGGCAATCGGAGCTTTGAGCAGAGAATACGTCGGGATAGAGACAGAGTTCTTGACTTCCAGGCAACCCGATTTCAGCTTTTTGAAACTGTTGCAGAAAATGGGAGCAGAAGTCAGAATTGACTCCGGAGACCGGAAAGCGAGAAAACAAAGTATCACTGTTAAAGCAGCTCAGCTTAACGGTATTGAGGTTGATATGAAGGATATGCCGGATCAGGTGCCGACCTTGACCGTACTCGCCCTCTTCGCCGCTAATCCTACGAAGATAAGGAACATCAGTCATCTCCGCTGCAAAGAATCTGACAGGATTTCTGCCTTGGTAACAGAATTAAGAAAGATCGGAGCAGAAATCAAATATGAGAATGAGACTTTATACATTGAACCGCTGAGGGTGACAGTAGCAGCAGAAGAACTCAATACTCATGAGGATCACCGGCTGGTAATGGCTCTCTCTATCCTAACACTTGTATTTAAGAAATTGCAGCTTGATTCCACGAAACCGGTTACCAAATCATTCCCCGGTTTTTTTGAGAAACTCAAGCTGGTGCTTTCCTGAACAATGTAACACTCTAGCCGGCTTTGAGCAGAGCCTGATAGAAACAAGGAGAACAATTGACTGTAACAACTACGACCTTAGGGGAAAGATTTGTTGATCTTCTCAGGCATTTTGACCAGATTATCAATACTACCTTAAGAGAGATTGTTTCGGATTTCTCTCTAACCACCCTGCTGGTTTTGTTCGGAATTTCCTTTATCTACGGTATTCTGCATTCGATAGGTCCCGGACACGGCAAAGCTCTAATTGCTTCCTACTTCCTCAAAGAAGAACATAAGCTGAGTAAATCTCTCCTCTTAAGTGCCCTCGTTTCCCTTATACATACCGGGGCAGCGATTATTCTGGCTTTTCTCTTATTCTATGTGCTAACCGGGATAAAGGGAATGTTCCGGATACAGTTACAGAGTTACTTCATTTTCTCCAGCGGTATAATGATAACTCTCATTGGACTTCTTTTCCTGGGACTGAAGATCTTCTCCCGAAAGAAAGGAGAGGGAGAAAAGAAATGGGAAAAGCGAAATTTTGTTTTGGTGGCAATCTCTGCCGGTATTATTCCCTGTCCTGTCTCGTCGATGATAATGATGCTGACCATTGCTCACGGAGCAGTACATGTAGGTTTGATCTCCGTTTTCAGTATATCGCTGGGAATGTTTACCGTCCTTTCTTCTGTTGGACTGATCAGCATTCTTTCCAGAACAGGAATTTTAAAAGCCTCGGAAAAAGTTTTCAACAAGACAGAACTGGTCTCAAAGATTATCGAATATCTCTCAATATTGTTTGTCATTATCCTCGGTCTAAGTATGGTCTCATCTTTTTTTATCATCTCGTCAGGGAGTCCGTTTTGAAATTTTACAAGTTTTCTCTACTGATCTTACTAATGTTTTTTGCTCTGAACCTGAACAGTCATCCTCACCTGTTTATCGAACCATCCCTGGAGATAGAATTAAACGATAACTATATCAGCGGTTTCAGGGTTGGCTGGAAATGGGATTACTGGTGGAGTTCGGATGTTATTGCTGCCTGTGATCTCAATAAAGACTTCTTTCTCGATGAAGAAGAGATCCAGCTCGTTTATCAAGACTATTTTAACCGGATTCAGAGGGTTGGATATTTTGCCGAGATCTATTTCGACGGAGAATTCCAGAGAATCGGCAAGGTCGAACAATTCTCTGCCAAGATCGAAGGAGACGAAACCGTCAGCTATAGCTTTCTGTTTCCTCTCAATCTCGAATTAGAAGAAAAGGTGGAGATAAAGATAGTTTTCTATGACAGAACAATTTTTACTGCCTTTGATCGAGATCTGGTATTGATTGAACATAAAGATCTGCTCTATGAGAATGTCAGGATCACGACTTACAGCTTATACGGCGTGCAAGTTCAGTTTAAGGTCTCCCTGAAGTAAAACAACAGCTAATCTTCCAGGAAGCAAGATTACTAAAACGGTTCCTATATAGAATTCTGCCCGGGGCAAGAGAAAAGCACCAGACAGAAAGACTATTAGCCACAAGTTATAGCTGATACACCTGTTATAACTGTTTCGGAAGAAAAGCTGTTTTATCTGGTCTGATGCTTGCTTTCTCCTTCGACCTTTTCGATAATTCTTTCTACGGCATCCTGCAGCTTATGGGCAGCAGGCTGTTTGTTGTAGTAATATATGTATGGTTTCCCTTCGTCTGAAGATTGTACGATGAGCGGATCAATTTCCAGTTCTGCCAGTAGATCAAGATCGTTTTCCAACAGCATTTTATCGAGTTGCTCTCCTTTGAAGATATCGGTCGTTTCCTGGCAATGAGGACAACGGAATAGCTTCATGTTCTCTATTACACCAAGTATCGGAAGCTCCAGCTTATGAGCAAAATCAACCGACTTCCTGACATCAAGGATAGCAATATCCTGTGGCGTTGTCACGATAACCGCTCCATCAAGATACCCAAGGATCTGCTTGATGCTGAGAGGCTCATCCCCGGTTCCGGGGGGACAATCAACGATTAAATAGTCGAGTTCTTCCCATTGAAAATCGCTGAAGAATTGTTTCAGCAATGCCATTTTCAAAGGACCACGCCAGATAAGAGCATTATTTTCTGAACCCAGCAGAGAAGCAACAGTTAGAACATAGAGGTTGGAAAATACCTTTATTGGCATAGGCATCCCGGTTTGAGGATGAGCCTGAATTGATCTTCCTTCGATATGCGTTAATTTGGCTACCGAAGGTCCGTGAATATCAGCATCTAAAAGACCGACAGTTTTCCCTTGCAAAGCCAAACCATAAGCCAGATTTACAGCGACAAAACTCTTGCCGACACCACCTTTACCACTCATAACCATAATCCGGTGTTTAATCCGGGACAGATTAGCCTTGATTTGAGCTTCTTTTTGATCGGTTTCGTTCATAGTTATTTCTCTTTGTCGGTTCCTTTAAGTTGATCATTGATCATACCGAGTTCATTTTCCAAAGCACGTTTTCGTGCTTCTAAGCTTGATTTATCGAAATTCTCATTGTATCTGCTATCATTTGTAAACAGAGGTCTGACGATCTCGTAGATATTTCTAAAGCAATTCATACGGGGAAAGAAGCGGCCTCGCCGTCCTCCACCATATCCATAAACAGAGTCAGTTCTTCCGCAGGGACCGAGACCCCTGCCGGGACGACCATCACCAAACGGTCCTGTTCCATCATAATTAGGCATTGTTACCTCCTTGTAATTGGTTATTCTTATAAGCATCATAAGCCTGACTGATTGTCATTGAACCTGCTCCGAAATAGATCGTTACATCCATTCGCGAGAGGATATTCAGAGCGTTACCGCCCGGTCCGTTACCGGTAATCAAGACCTGCGCTCCGAACTCTGATAGTTTTTGAGCTGTCTGAGGTCCTGCTCCGTGGGCAACGGAATTGATGTTTCGGTTGTCAAAAGCGGTCAGTTCTTCCTTTTCTTCATCCCAGATCAGCAGAAAATCTGTTCTGCCAAATCGTGGGTCGATCATGTCATCCCAACCTTTTCCTTTACTTGTAAAAGCGATTTTCATTAGTTCTCCTTTGTTTGTGATAATTCTTGCCAGATGGCTTGAAAACAGGAACTCCATTTTGAGGAATTATATTCTACCAAACTCACACCTTCCGTAATAGCCCTCTGAAAGTCGTTGTCATAAGGGAGAGAAGCCAGATGTAGAATCTTGTTTCTCTGTAAAAAAACCTCGATCTCAGCCCTGATTTCGGCATTCAGATCTGCTTTGTTTATTATACATCCTGCCGGCAGATGAAATCTTTGACTCAGTTCCCAGACTCTTTTCAGGTCGTGCAGAGCAGAGCGGGTCGGCTCCGTTATTAACAGCACAAAATCAGCTCCGGAAAGAGAAGAAATCACCGGACATCCTATTCCCGGAGAGCCATCAACAATGATGTATTTATATCCATTCTGCTCTGCCGTGGTTTGAGCATCTTTCTTAACTCTGGCTACAAGTTTACCCGAATTGTCGGCACCGATCCCCAGGCTGGCATGGATCATAAGTGAGCCGGTGCGGATGTGAGAATGATACAGTTTCCCCACTTTTTGCTCTGACATTCCAATAGATCCCCGGGGACAGATATAGGAGCAGTACCCGCAGCCTTCGCATTTAACCGGGTCGATATAGTACTGATCCTTCTTTTTTTGAACTGCGCCGAATCGGCAAACCTCCAGGCATCTACCGCAGTTTGAACATTTTTGGAAGTCGATCTCTGCTATATAACCGCTGTAGAAATCTTCTTCTTTTACTCTTTCCGGTTTCAGAATCAGATGTAAATCGGCAGCATCAACATCACAATCGGCAATTACAGCTGTTTTCCCGGCAACCAGGGCGAGAGAGCCTGCCACCGAGGTCTTTCCTGTTCCACCTTTACCGGAAAGGATTACTATCTCTCTCATAACTGCTCCCTGATCTTATCAAGATTTGTTAGTATTGTATCCAAACTTTGACGAAACTCGGGAACCTCAGGATAGATTAGTTCACCCCTTGAATACAATTCTGCAATATAACGCTTATCAGGAAATGTAGTCCAGACAGAAATATTCCTCTTGCTGCAATACTTAAAGACTTCATCATTACCTATTCCGAGTCTGTTAACAATGACGGCAAAAGGTTTACCCAACTGCTCCATTGTCTCTACAGTCAAATTCAGATCGTAAAGACCAAACGGCGTCGGTTCTGTAACTAATAAGACAAAATCTGCGGCGTTGGTAACGGTTATAACAGGACAGGAAGTTCCGGGAGGTGAATCCCATAATTCCAGTTCATGATCAGACAGGTTGCCTGACATGTATTCCAGAGTCTGGGAAATGAGAGGAACTGCCTGCTCGATTCCGATAAACAACTTACTCTCGATGAAATCGAGATCCCTGCTTTTAAGGTGCCGCAGAATACCAAGCGGTTTCCCCTCCATAGGTAAAGCAGAAGCAGGACAAAGTTCACTGCAGGCATAGCAGGAATGACAGAGTTGAGGCATAACGATTATCTTTTCTCCCAGTTGGAGAAGAGCATTGAACCGGCATAGTTTTGTACATCTGCCGCACATCAGGCAGTTCTCTTGCTGCCAGACCGGAACCATACTGAAGATAGTCTTTTCTGTCAGAAGATGACCTGCGATAAAAATACCGCTATTCGGTTCCTCGACATCAAGATCAGCTAAGAGAACTTTCGCTCTCTGGGCGGCATAAGAAGCAAGATTTACTGCTAAGGTAGTTTTGCCGGTTCCACCTTTACCGCTGGCAATAGCAATTTTCATTAATGATCACACCTGTTCGGTCCGCTTTGCAGTTTACCCTGCAGATACTGATCGATCAAATCCGCTACCGGTAACATTTCGACACCTATTATCGTATCAATACCAAATTCTCTCATCAAAGCCTGAGCCTTTATCCCCATCCCTCCCGCGATGACGACATTGCAACCGATGTCCTTTAGAAAACGGGGGTGTGAACCGTATTCATGAGGTGGCGGAATTGCAAACTCTTCAGCAATAACCCGGTTATCCTTCACACTGAAGACCATATAACCCTCAGTTTGTCCAAAATGGGTACTCAGCTTCCCCTGACTTATCGGTATAGCAACTTTTCTTTCCATAACTACTCCTGGTCTTTTTTTTAACGGCAGCGACGACAACGCCGGCAGCCTCGGACAAAACAGTCACTTAAATCTAATAATTGTTCAGACCCGCATTCTGGACAGACCGGTTTCCCGGCAGCTTCCCCGGTAAGAATAAATTTATGCCGGCAATTTTCGCAGAGATAATGTGTCCCCGAAAGAGAGATGTCTCCACCTTCGATGAAAAAACTTCTCCCCTCAACCAGGGCTTGAGCTATCTTCTTGCGAGCCTGTTCATAGATGCGAGTGACGGTGGGACGGGAAACGTTCATCTTCTCCGCCACTCGCTCATGAGTCAGGTCTTCATAATCTATCAAACGCAATGCTTCATATTCTTCCAGAAAGAGCGTTACTGCCTGTCTGTAATTTGGTTTCATCCAGAGCGGTCTGAACCCTTTGACGACAGGTAATTCATTTAACACTCGTAAAGTTTTCCCTCTTGGCATGTAATCTCCTGCAAAGATAATTTGCTCTTTTAAATGAACTTATGTTCAAATAATATTTGGGGTATCAATTCTGTCAAGCCTTATTATGATCAATGTTACTGCCCTCTGGAAGAATTGATGATAAACCCTATATTAAACGGATTCTGAAGGGCTGCAAGAATTAATACTGATAACCTGACATCTGTCAGGGTCACCAGAGAGGAATACCACAGTCGGTTCGAGTTGCCGGTGGTATTCCTCTCTGATTCAATACTGATTAGAAAAGGGGATAGCCCTGAGAAGACCTGTAAACTCCAAAAGCGTTGGTTAGAAGAAGAGAGATCGCGGGTACAGAGTTACATTGGCTGATACCAACGAGCGTAGTATCCCAATTTCAACTACTGACGGGTTTTGCTCGAGAATCTTCTAAGGGGAGGATTTTTACTGAGTAATCGAGCTTACACCTATCAAAATATATATAAAAGAACCGGTCTTGGGAGAAAGCCTATCTATTGCTCAGGAAAAACGCTTCTGATTCAATCAATCTTTTTTTCCGGAGTGACCTTGATATTTATCAGTTCGTAGATCTTGACGGAGATATCTTTTCCTTTGACTTTTACTTCATCGAGGTAGCGGTAATCGATGTAAGGTTCGACTTTTTCCAGGGTAAACTCGCTGATGATGATCTTGTTTTGGGTCTGGTATTCTTTATTGATAGCTTCTAAGCGGGCACCGAGGTTTATTGTATCACCGATCGCCGTATAGTCGAAGATCTGTTCCGAACCGAGATTACCGACGACAGCTTTGCCGGTATTGATTCCTATCCCTATCTCGAAAGGTTCTCTTCCTTGTTTCTCCCAGTCTTTTTGCATCTCATTCAGTTTGATCCTCATTTGGATAGCTGTTTTACAGGCAGCCAGAGCGGAGTTTTCCAGTTTAACGGGCGTACCGAAAAGAGCCATTACCTCGTCTCCGACGAATTTATCAAGAATACCCCGGTTTTCGATAATTATCTCAACCATTGCCGTCAGGTATTCCTGCAAAATAGCCACAGTCTCTTGAGGTGTATGCTTTTCGGAATAGGTAGTGAAAGACCTGATATCGGAGAAGAGGACGGTGATTTCCTGCAAAGCTCCACCGTATTTGACCATTTTGGGATTCTGGAGGAGTTTCTTGACCAGTTCCGGTGCCATATAGCTCATAAAGGTCTTCTTTATCTGTTTCTTTTCCTTACTTGCTTTGATGTATTGCATGACCAGGCTGATCAGATAAGTAAGGATGATCAGGAAGGGAGGGGGTAATAAAGCCAGGATGAGGTTGTTGCCCGAAAACAGGAGAAAGGCTGCGAAAAGATAAGCGAAGGTAAAGAGCAGGGCAAGAAAGAGCGAAAAGACCGGCTTCAGGTTGGTAAAAATGAAATAGCAGATAAAGGCTAATAGCAGGAGGAGAAAGAAACTTCCCAGGTGAGAAAACCGGACAAGATAGTTTTCCTGCATGACCATTTCAAGGAAATTCGCGTGTATTTCCACTCCTGGTAGTAAGCGGTGGGAGGTAAAGGGAGCCTGAAAGGTATCGAGCATCTCATCAACAGTAGCTCCGACTAAGACGATCTTATCTTTGAAGATCTCCCGTTCCAGAAGGTAATAGAATTCGTTGATCTGGAAATCTTCGGTCTCGATACCGGGCAGCAGGAAATCACTGTCATCGATGACACTGGAGAAGGAGTAATGAGGGAAGGTGCCGGCAGGACCGTAGAATTGAATGAGGGTCTGATTATTATAGATTGTAGGGATATTATTCCCCTTTATCTTCAGATATCCATCTTCCAAACTGATCTGATCTTTCCAGTCAGACCGAAATTCCGGGAGATTTGCCAAGCCCACAATACCAATCGGGTAGAGTCTTTCCTTACCGTATTCTTCAAAGAGGGTATAGCGTCTGATAAAGCCGTCAAGATCGGTACTTATGTTGACAAGCCCCCAGTTGAAACCTTTGTCCCGGATCAAGGGGATAGGTCTGATCAATTGCATGACATTGAACCGGTCTGTTCTGTCCCGGAGCAGTTTTCCGGCAAAGACTACGTTGCGGAATTCCGCTGCTGCTTCTACCAGTGCTTCATCGTCCTCTTGAGTAGAGGATTCGATAAAACTGATGTCGAAAATGATCTGTTTAGCTCCGGCATGTTGCAGGTTTCTGATCATCCGGGCATATAGTTCACGGGGAAATGGCCACTGCATATCAAGGGAGCTGAAAGTATCGTCATCTACAGCAACGATCACGATATTACCGGTAGTGGGCAAAGGTCCCCGGAAGCGGAAGAGGGTATCGTAAGCCTTCTTTTCCAGAAATTGCCAGAACTGCGTTTGAAAGACAATCTGAGTAACGACAAAGATGACAAGCGGAATGATAATATAAGGCAGGTACTTTTTTATCATATTCCTTCCCTGAGTTAAAGGTTATCTGCTAATGTTTATCAATTTCTATGTTTAATCCTGTTTACTCCTTCATTTCGAGCTAATGAAGATTACCGGTTAAAACCTTTGAGCAATATTCAGTCTCCAGGTGAAAACTGAATAATCGAGATCATCTATCTCTTTGTTTTGATAGGACATAATTTCGAAGCTTGTATTGACGGTCGTTCTTAAGAAGGGTTGATAGATAGTACCCAGTTCATAGTTACTGATCTGCTGGTCATCCTGATCTCCTCCCAGGGTATTGAATCTCAGGTTGAGATAGGGTCGGACAGTCTCTTGTAAGAAAGCATATTCGTTACGGAAACTGAAAGAGAAATAGCTATTACTAATATCGCCGATATCTTTCTGGCTGGTACTGCTGATACCGATCCGGGAGGTCAGGGGAATCTCCCGCATAGCATTGTAGAGATTGATCTGGAAGCCTGTCCTTTTCTGATCGAAAGCTTTCATTTCCGTGTTGTCCTTATCATCAGCTAAAGTCATACCAATATCGAGAGTTGTCGTGGCAAAGGGTATCTGGACAAAATTATACCCTGCTCCGATATTGAAGGCACCCATCTGCTGATCGATCTCATTCTCTTTCAGATCATCGGAATAGCTGTTTTGGTTATAACCTAAGCGAAGGTAGGGGAGATCACGCGGTCTGACCATTGTCTGGAGATACCAGTTAGTATTGGTAGTAGTGGTGTTTTTCTGTTCGGAAAGATTGTCTCTGATCAAATTCAGTCCGGCATCGAGCAGTAACTGGTTATTCAGGAGACTGACATTGTCGGAGACGGTCAGGATTCGGGCATCATTCTGCAGATAACCGGAGGAAAGAGAGCGGAAACTTGCCCCGACTTCCGAATATGAAAGATTGAGAAAGTTTCCCGCTATGAACCAGTTAACGTATAAACGGTAGGCGACACTCGCCATATTGGGAATTATCGGTTCGACATTTTTATTGATAATAATAATGCTTTCGAACGATTCCGGATCAAACGGAACCGATTCCTCCAGATATTCTTCCAGTTCTTCCTTACTTATTACACCATCGAGAGTATTGCTGTTATAGAGACTGGTAGCGATCTCTGCTCCTAAGACGAATCTCTGATTATCGAGAGCAAGGCGGACATTGCTGCCGAGAACTACATTATCTTTGGGAGTTACAAGTAAGCTGCCGGGGCTTTCATCTTCATCCGCAGCGGGAAAACGATAGTATTGTTCGGCAAGGGATGCTGTCCGGTCTTTGTTCTTGGCAAAACCTAACCCAAAACTTAAAAAGTCATGAGTTCCAATCTCCAGTCTTCCGGCAAAGGTATGTCTCTGAAATGTTCCGGCGGTGAAGGTTGAGTCAGTGAGTGTTTTTCCCTCTAAAGCTCTGCTTGTTTCACCATAGGCAGACTGCAGGGTCAATACTCCGTAATGTGCTTTCAGGGAGGCACCTCTGACGTTGTTATTACTGAGAAGAAAGCTGCCGTAATCAGGGGTGGAGTCAAAGATATCCATTTCGAAATGTGGAACGGTAAACCCGAGAGTAAAACGGTTTACAGCCTGTTTCGAACTGCTTTCGTAGGAGGAGAGGTAAAGCCGGGTACGAAAAGCAAACCAGTCCTTTCTCCCGTGAAGGTTCAACCTCAGACTGGCGTCATTACGGGTTCTGGCTCTCATTGTCTCTTCTTCGTCATTGCTCTCCAGCTCATTCCGCAGGTTAGAGTTAAAGATAGCCTGTCCCCCTATATCTATGGGAAGTTCGTCGAGGAAGGTGGCTTTTGCCGCCACCGAATAACGCCAGACCGGGGATTGGAGAGGCTGACCATCTTTGGTCTGAGCCCTGACCTGAAAATTGTGAATCCCAGCCCGGGGAGAACTTAGTGTATAGACGAGAAGAGGGGGAGTATAGATAGCTGACCCTGTAATATCTTTTCCGTTCAGGAAGAGTGATACCGAAGCAGGATCTATGATCTTTTCCAGATTATACAATGAAACTGCAAAAACCAGATCCTGGTCAGATTCGATCTCGGTTACCGGGTTCAGGAGAATGAACAGATCTGCAGCAGTGTCAGTTAACGGGATAGATACCCGGAAGGGATTGAGCTGTGGTTGATTTACGGGCAGAGTAGTCTGGGTCTCGCTGCTCCGGATGATGAAGAAATATTCATAACCGGCTGCCGGGGGAGCCAAGCGGGGGAGGAGAAAAGTGACTTCCTGAGAAGTAATATCCTCTCGCTTCCGTTCGATTTCACGATAAGTATATTGACCAATCTCTCTGTACGAGAGAATCACCTCTTCCAGATTATCTCTCGGTCCGAGCAGGGTGAGAATGATACCTGTCTCGCCGGTTCTGTTCAGAACAGAAGGCGGATAATGCTGGGTGAGCAGTTCGGCATTGAGCAAAAATGGGGCTGAGAGCAATATAATGATAAGTATGTATTTCATAAATCTTCTCCTTTTGAAATCTCTATCCGGTTTTCTAAATCAGTATTACTCAAGCTCTATTTCGATGGTTCTTTTCTCATTTTCCTGATCGAGGAGTTCAATCCTGAGGATATTATTACCGGAATCAGGCATATCTGCGATTGCCTCTAACCACTCTTCGTCAATATCTTCAGTGGGGAAAACCTCTACCTGACCGTCGGAACCGGAACTGCAGGAGTTACCGGCAGCGACCAGAGCTCTGTTTCCGGAGATGATATTCTCAACAGCAAAGGAACCTGACAAGGCGATGATCAGGGTAGAGCCATCATCCTGCACATCAATGAAACCTTCAGTTCCTCTGACGGAAGCTACCGTGGTTGGGGTCTCCACCTCGAAATTCCCTTTTCTGCCGTCAACACTGGTAAAGATGTTCCCTTTCCTTAGAAAAGATGATTTATTCATCTTTTCTTCTTCCCGTTCGGTATTGATCGTCAGGATGCTATTGGCAAAGAGCCTTAAAGTAGCTCCGTCATCAATAAATTTGATAAAAGCAAAAGAATCGTCAAGGCTGCTCAGGACATCCTGATTGATAAGAGGGTTCCCCTCATTCAGTCTGCTCTCTAATTCGGAACGGAGCAGAGTAATATCTCCCTTCATTCTGAGAGTTAAGGCGACCGGAGATTCTTCCGCAAAAGAAATGCTGGCAAAAAGAATTAGTATGGCGATGATAAATATGCTCTGTTTCATTTTTCCTCCTTTCAATCTACCCGGCGGGTTTCAATGACCTGGCGGTTTTTTAGCTGGTTGATGAGGGCTTCTGCCCCGGGACCGCTCAAAACCGATCCGTCATAATTAAGGATTCCGCTCGGATCGAATCCCTGATTGAGGAGTTCGGTAATCCACTGAATGTTCAGACTGAGCAGATAAAGCCTGATAGCTTCTATTGCTGCTTTATTATCGTATTCAGCATCCGTTGAATACTGAAAAACATAGAAAGGACTCTTGATGACCGGAGGGGTACTGACTGTCGGGTCATGCAGAAAAGAAGTGACCTGCCAGGCATAATATCTCCCCTCTTTCAGCGGAAGATATTCGGAAAAGAAATTACTCCCCTCGATTATCTCTTCTGCCACAACCTGTCCCTCTGTCTCGATAAAATCGGAAGAGAGAAGATAAGGATCGTCAAACTCCTTTACCGTTAAAAGAAAGGGATTATCAGTGCCGCGGGCGAGATTACTCGACCAGATAAAATTCAAAGGCATACTGCTGACTTGCGGAATTCTTCCTCCTAAGGCTACCCCGGGACTGATCAAAAAGATACCGCCGGGATTTCTTACGGTGAAGCGGAATTCCGCTTCGTTGGAGACAGGGTCGCTGGTATTCCGGTTAAAAAACTGAGCAGTAAAGATGTATCTGCCGTCGGGAAAGAGACCGGTATTCAGGATAACATCTCTCAAGTGCGGGACGTTATCCAGAATCTGACTGACAGAAATAGGGTCGATAGCTTCGAAGAGATCCGAACCCCCTTCGGCAAAGACGTCTCTGTTTGTGAAGAAATTAGGATGAGTCCCTGCCGAGAGATCCCCTTTAAATCTTGCCCTGGTACCGGGATCGATAAGATAGACAGAATCCATTTTGAGTGAATAATGGAGATCTGGCTGGGAAACAGGATTATTAACGACAGCACTTACCCTGAAGAATGTCGGCTGATTTTGGGGTGCCTGCGTATCGAAACTGGCTACACGGAGGACATTGTAAAACTGCTCATTGGGATTAAAGCTGATTGTAACATCATATTCCTGAGCCAAAAGTGAGAAGCTCATGGTTAGCAACAGGATAAAACATATTAGTATTTTCATAACTGACTCCTTAAGAATTGTTATTAATGATCCACAGGTTTGCCTGTTCAGTAATGTTCCTCATTGCTGAGCGGATCCGCAGGAAACGGGGAGTATGATGCTCTCCGGCACAAACATAACAAAGACAAAAATTCATCTATTTCCTCCCGTTGTAGCGGGTGTTATCCACGCTTTTTATTATCACGTTTATTCTGATAAGGAATTTGAGGCAGTAAAATGTCAATAAAAATCATTAGCCGGGTTCAGGATTCAACCGGAGAGAATGTTTTTTTCTATACCCGCCCGCCACCCCAAAATGATTTTGTTCCTGACCTGCATTATCGCTTCGCTCAATGCCGGTCAGGAACTGTAATCAAAAGAAACGCCCATGACGATAAAAAAAATATCGACACACAAGGACATGATTATAAGTCATTACATTCTTTCTTTTGGACCGCCAAAAGAAAGAATCAAAGAAAAGCTCTCCGGCAGTAGCGAAAGCACAGATTTTTAACATCGTATAATGGAATATAGAATATCTGAAAAAGTCAGGTTATCAGCACCAAGACGGGACGTGTCCACGTCTTTACGAGAATAGTTTCGTTCGTCAACCGAGGAAGCAGTTCCTCAGTCTCTCAATCCCTATCTATTTTATTGTAACAAGGGCGTCCCTGCCCTTGCCTTGCTAAAAACAGAGCTGGAAGCTCTGAATACGAAAAAGCCTTCGGATGAGAAAGCAGGTAGTTAAAGTAAAAGAAACACGGCTAACCACCCAAAAACTGATCAACGCAGATCAACTGAGAACTTCAGGGTAGAGGCGGGGCATGCCCCGCCTGAGCGGAAGAAATAATAAAGTTAGCTAACATCGAGAATGCGGGAGAGGGTTATAATTACTTTCAGTTCCATTTTATTCCGAATACGTTTTCAGCAAAGTATAGCTTAGTCTTTGTGGAGTTCTCCCCTTCCCGGTTATCAGCACCAAGACGGGGTGTGCCCACGTCTCTACGATAGTAGTTTCGTTCGTCGGACAGTAGCTCCGCCTGCCCTTTGGAATTGAACTTGTTCATCTGCGAAGCAGGAATTCAACCGGGGAAGCAGACGCTAAGTCTCTCAATCCCTGTCTATTTTATTGTAACAAGGGCGTCCCTGCCCTTGCCTTGCTAAAAACAGAGCTGGAAGCTCTGAATACGAAAAAGCCTTCGGATGAGAAAGCAGGTAGTTAAAGCAAAAGAAACACGGCTAACCACCCAAAAACTGATCAACGCAGATCAACTGAGAACTTCAGGGTAGAGGCGGGGCATGCCCCGCCTGAGCGGAAGAAATAATAAAGTTAGCTAACATCGAGAATGCGGGAGAGGGTTATAATTACTTTCAGTTCCATTTTATTCC
>Ga0334890_1000134_pt1 | contig 138284 bp, 123 predicted proteins | sample GraSluR1_MG_3_FD_207220 | JGI IMG/M metagenome (GOLD analysis project Ga0334890, IMG submission 207220) | Sludge microbial communities from methane-producing bioreactor in Wageningen University, Netherlands - Granular Sludge_31_08-R1 | ecosystem: Engineered > Bioreactor > Anaerobic >... | reverse complement strand
GACGAGTTTTTTGCAGAAAAACAAATACCAGCGGATGACAGTGTGCGGCTCTTAGACCAAATAGTAGAGGAGTTGGATTGTAGTTCATTAATGAGAGCATACAAACGCACCGGTCGACCACCTGCAAGACCTCCGAAAACTATGCTGAAAATCATGATCTATGCAGCAATGGAAGGATATTACACAACCAGAGAAATCGCCAATCAATGTGAGCGGGATATCAACTACATCTGGTTACTCAATGGAAGCAAAGCCCCCTGCCACAGTGATGTCAATCGGTTCAGTCGCTTAAGATTATCGGAATGCGGAGAGACTCTTTTCTACGAAATCGTGAAAAAGCTGAAGTCGCTGGAAGAGATCAAGTATGAGCATCTCTTTGTAGACGGAACCAAGATTGAAGCCAATGCGAATAAATACACCTTTGTATGGAAAAAGAGCGTGCAAAAGCATGAGATTCGTTTGTTAGGAAAGCTAGAACAAGTGTTAGAAGAAATGCTTAAAAAATATGGACTTCTGGTCGAGACCGCAGAAGAGCTGCTAGAAGTGCTGGAAAGTCAAGTTAAAACACCCTTTGTGCATGGCAAAGGGAAACGTAAGAGCGAGTTTCAGAAGGATGTTGAACTGCTACGCCATCTTTTAAATCGCAAAGCAAAATATGCCGAGTATCAAGCAACCTTCCATGGACGAAACAGCTTCTCCAAAACAGATCCAGACTCTACCTTTATGCATATGAAAGAGGATCATATGCGAAACTCGCAGCTGAAACCGGGTTATAATATCCAACTTGGTGTAGAAGGAGAATATATCACGGGAATTCATATATCGAGTGAACGAAGTGACCAACTAACCCTCATACCTCTTTTAGATACAATGGAATCCAACCTCGGTCAGGCTTACTCGGATGTAACAGCAGATGCGGGTTACGAAAGTGAAGAGAACTATACCTATTTTGAGAATAAGTCCACCGAGTGTTATATAAAGCCACAGAATTACGAGCGCTCCAAGACCAAGAAATACAAGAGCAACATGGCTTTAAGAGAAAACATGGCTTACGATGTTGAATTGGATGAATACACTTGCCAAGCTGGCAAGAAATTACGAAAAGTTTACGAAGGAATACGGAAGAGTAAATCGGGTTTCGAAAGCGAAGTCACCTACTACGAGTGCGATTCCTGCGAAGGATGCCCGCACAAAAAGAAGTGTACCCGATCCAAGAAAAATCGGACTCTACAGGTTTCAAAAAAATTCGTCATGCAACGAGAGCAATCTTTACAGAAGATCACGAGCAAGATGGGGAATAATTTACGGATTAATCGCTCCATCCAAGTTGAAGGTGCTTTCGGTGTCATTAAGCATAATTATGGCTTTCGCCAATTCCTGACACGAGGTAAAGAAAAGGTTTATGTTGAGATGCTTCTGGTAGCGATGGGCTATAATCTTAACAAATTACACAACAAGAATAAACAAAACCGGCTAAGAACGCAGTTGTTCGAAAAAACATCTGCTTAACTCGGTCGGCAACTGAATCTAAGTAATTAGCTGGCAGCCCTGAGGGTTGGCCATATATTAGGTTACCCCTTTACAAGAAGAACGGAACACTTTTACTATCTTTTTTGCGTTCTGTGCATGAAAAAGGCACCCAGACTTTTTTGTCTAGGTGCCTTTTGGCGTTGATGCACTTTCCCGTTGTGCTACAACCCCTTGTTTGAAAACAACCTAGTTTCTATATTTCTTCGTCCATGTGATGAGACATCATTTTTTGTCGAACCACGGCTTTGTCTTTCCATTTCCCTGTGAAATAGCGATAAACCGGGATGATAGCACCGGCACACCAACCAATGGGAAGGCTCATCCAAATACCTCGGTATCCGAGTGAAGTAGAAGATAAGGTGTAGGCAGCAATTACACGGACGGTTAGATTGATGATGGTGGCATACATGGGCACGGTAGTATCGCCGGCTCCGCGCAAAATACCGTTGAAGACCAACATGATGCCGAAGACGATATAGAAGATTGAAACTGTTTTCATGTAATCCACACCCTGCATAATGACGCCGGTTTCGGAGGATTTAATGAAGATTGTAATCAAATGCGGACCCGCCATGTAGACTAAGACCGACATTGAAATACTGATGATCGCCATGATTTTTAATGCGGCGATTAGACCGGCTTGGACACGGTCGACCCGGTTAGCCCCGAGGTTTTGACCGGTGTAGGTGGAGGCCGACATTCCTAGATTCATGGCAGGCATATTGGCCAAAGAGTCCAACCGACCGGCAGCAGTAAAGGCCGCCATGGTGATGGGTCCAAAGGAATTAACCAGGCCTTGCACCGCAATCATACCGGTTGAGGCCAAGGTTTGCTGAATGGAACTTGGGATGCCCAATTTGATCATGGTGATGAATAAGCTTTTGTCAAAGATGAAGTCTTTTGGTTTAAGTGCCAATAGCGGAACTTTGAGGTAGATATAGATTACACATAAAACAGCAGACGTGCTTTGTGCAATGATGGTAGCCCAAGCAACCCCAGCGACGCCCCAGCCAAATTGGGCTACAAACAAAATATCTAACCCAATATTGACAAAGGTGGAAACGATCAAGAAATAAAGGGGGGTTTTTGAATCGCCCAAAGAACGCAGGATCCCTGAAAAGGCATTATAGGCAAACATGGCCAATAAACCACTGAAGAAGATTCGCATATAGGTTGCCGAATCTTCAAAGACTTCAGGAGGTGTATTCAGTAAGGTCAACATCCAGCGGCTCAGACTCAATCCCAATATGGTGACGATGATCGCAGCAACGCCCTGAAAGATCAAAGCGGTGGAAATAGCCCGGCGAACTTTCTCCATTTGTTTCGCGCCGTACAATTGGGAAATGATGATACCGCCACCCATGGTCAAGCCCATAATCATTGAAATCAGAAGAAAAATGATTGGGAAGCTGGAGCCAACCGCTGCCAGAGCATTGGCTCCGACAAACTGGCCGACCACGATGGAGTCTACCATATTATAGAGTTGTTGAAAAATGTTTCCGATTAACATGGGAACCGCAAAAGTAAAGATGAGTTTCATGGGATTCCCCTGGGTCATATCTTTAAGCATAGGTCATCTCCTTGGCATTTTCATTTTATTATAATAGAAGTAATATACCATAAAAGGATGAAAAAGAAAAGGTAGTTTGCTATCCTTCAGGAAAAAGCTGGTTAAGTTCATAAAAAATTCATAATAAACAGAATTGAGTTCGAAAAACCTGTGACTTAATCACATAACCGATGAAATTAGTCAGAATTAAGCTCAGTAGCTCTTGCAATTTGTTGAGAAATTCGTTATGATAACAGCGATGAGTTATTCCGAGGCAATGCGGATCTTTGAAACCCGTTGGCTAATAGCTCCCAAGATGAAAGGGGAAAGAACATGATTTATAATTTAACCGATGCGAATTTTGAAAAAGAAGCGTTACAATCCGATATGCCTGTATTTGTTGACTTTTGGGCAACTTGGTGTGGTCCGTGCCGCATGGTAGCACCTGTGGTTGAAGCGATTGCTGAAGAATACGATGGCAAGCTGAAAGTCTGTAAAGTAGACGTCGATGCGAACCCGCAAACCGCCGGCTCTTTCCAGATTCAAAGTATCCCAACCATGATGTTGATTACTACGAATCCGGAAACCAAGGAAAAAGAAGCCCGAGCCATCGTTGGGTATCGTCCCAAAGATGAATTGAAAGAAATCCTAGATCGCTTCATTAAATAACGATTTAGAGCATGTGCGAGTTTCCAAGTGGGAACTCGCTTTTTTCTTGCTTTTTCCAGTGTGGACAGTTACAATCTAGAGAGCATAACAAATAGGAAAAGGATGTAGGATATGACAAATCTATTTTGGTTACCTTCCGATCAATATGTGACCCAGCACGTTCGGATTTGGTTGGCTCAACCGATTGAAAAAGGTATTTTCAGCAAGGCCTCCCTGCTGGCTTCTTTATTGCGTCGCGGAACCGAGCGGTATCCGAGTCAGCGTCAAATCGTGGAAGCATTAGAGTCGCTTTGGGGAGCAGAAATGCATACCCAGATCAGCCGTGTTGGCGGGTCGCAATTGACCACGATCTCTTTGCAACTTCCCGATGGCCGATATTTACCGCAAGCGGGCTCCGAATTATTGACAGAAGGGATTGCGCTTTTGACAGAGCTGATCACACAACCTCACAGGATGAACGGGCTCTTTCCGCAAGACAGTTTTGATCAAGAAAAAGAGCGCTTACAAGCAGCTATTGAGAACCGTAAGAACCAACGATCGACATTTGCTCAACAACGCTTGCAAGAGCTGGTTTATGGAGATTCCGCACTTGCTTCCCCTCGGAGTGGTAGGTTGGAGGAAATTTCTGCTTTGCAAAACAAAGATGTGGTCGACTTTTATGAGCAAACCTTAAGAAACAGTGAAGTCATCGTGGGCTTGTGTGGCAATCATGTTGAAGATTTTACAGTAGAGAAAGCCCAAGAGCTGTTATCTTGGCCACGACAGCCCTTGGTTCGCCAACCTTTAGCGGCTTGGTCGCATAGACAAGAGGTTTCTGAGACCAAAGAAGTCTTACCGGGCGAGCAGAGTCAGTTGCTTTTAGCATTCAGTTCCGAAATCGCATATGAAGATCCGCTCAACTTACCGTTATCGGTCTTTAATGGCATTTATGGTGCTTTTGCCCATTCTCGTCTCTTCCGTACAGTACGGGAGGAACACGGGTTAGCGTATGCCACAGGCAGCCGCTTGGACCGAGCGACCGGAGTGATTACGGCATATGCAGGCTTGGAAGCTTCCAGTGCGGCCTTAGCCAAGGAAAAAATGCTGGAAGAATTGCATCGTTTACAACAGGGTGATTTCAGCGAAGAAGAGTTGCACATGACCCAACAAACGCTCTGTGAGCAATTAAGGGGCATGAATCAAGAAGCTGAAGGACGCTTGGACTTCAGGATCAATCAAATCCTGATGAAGCACGGAGATGCCGACGACATGATGAATCAAATTCAAGCCATCAAGCGTGAGCAAGTGGTGGAAGCAGCGCAACGTGTCCACTTGCACACCACCTATTTCTTGGCAGATCGGGAGGATCAATAAATGGTAGAGAGTTTTCAAATCCCTTTTTCGATTCACGAAAAGGTATTGAGTAATGGGATGCACGTAACAGTGGTTTATCGAAAAGGCTTCAAACGCATGTCTGCGCAGTTGGCCTTCCCTTTTGGTTCATTGCATCAGCGTTTGCAAGACCGGATCGGTTTAGAACAAGAGATCCCTGCCGGAACCGCCCATTTTTTGGAACACCAATTGTTTAAACAAGCCGACGGGAGCAGTATTAGCGATGCTTTCGCGGTGTTAGGTGCATACGATAATGCCTTCACCAATTTTGATCATACCGTTTATATGGCAGATTGCAGCGATAATCAGGCGGAGGTTCTGCAACTGCTCCTGGACTATACCGATCAACCCTTTTTTGAAAAAGAAAGTGTTGAAAATGAAAAAGAGATTATCGTTCAGGAATTGATGATGTACAAAGACCAACCCGAAGAAAGCTTGGAAATCAATTTAAGACAAGGGCTCTATGGTCAACATCCGGCCGGCGAAGATATTGGGGGAACAGAGGAAACGGTACGGAAGGTGACACCGGAGCTTTTGTACGCGTGCTATGATGCCTACTATAAGCCAACGTTAGCTCGTCTTGTTGTCGTTGCAGATCTGCCGGCAGAAGAGGTTTTTGCCTTGGCGGAAAGTTGGGGAAGTTATAAACGTGCCGGATTTAGTCCGTTATGGCCAGCGAGCTCAACGTCACCTGGGGCAGAATCTGAGTTCTCCATCGTTGCCAGAGCAGCTCGTCCCTTGATTGGGTTAGGATTTGGTGATTATCGAAAGACTCCTCAAAGCGGGCCTGCCTTGTTGCGTCGTCAATTGGAAATGGATATCCTTGTGGATCTTCTTTTCGGACGTTCTTCTGCCTTTTATTGGCAACTCATGGAAGAGCAGCTGTTTGGAAGTTCCTTTCATTCGGATTATCATGCGACACCATATTTTGGAGCGATCATCTTAGGCGCAGACAGTTTGGACCCGGTACAACTAAAAAATAAAATTCTAACCTATTTGAATACACCGGATCTTGAGCTAATTATCGAGCCAGAAGCCGTGGCGCGTTTGAAAAGAAAAACGTTGGGAGAATTGCTTTCGGCTTTTGAGAACAGTGAGGAGTTAGCGATTAATTTGGTCACCGCTGGCTTGTATGGGTATCGCTTTACGGATATCCCGCAGCAACTACAGGAAATTACAGAAACGGATTTATTGAATCGTTTCCGTGAACTGCTTGTTGGCCGGACCCCTGTGGTTTCCTATGTGTATCCAAACCAAGAAATCGAGACAAATGACGTTGATTATGAGGAAATTAGTGAGTAAACTTGCGTATTTTTGCATAAATACACGGGTTAGTAACCGATTGACACCAAATCCGAAACACTTTCCTTCATTGACATCGTTAAAATTTTATGCTAAGATTAATTCATATCTGGAGAATTCATGAGTCGGAGTTAATTCAAGCAGATATTTTTGACCATCCCCCCGCGCGGGAGGATTTAGGCTACACGGACGGCCGGGTCAAATGCCGAAAATCCGTTGAAGAGACGGAAGGCAACTTTTGGTTGCTTTATTGATTGGGTAAATTTTCGCGGGCAAGCTGCGAGTATTTGCCTCCTGCGAATTTTATAAGTTGGATACTTGACCATCGGGCGCATTTTGCGCATCAACTTGTGAAACGATCAATAAGAGTAGTAAAAGTAATCTTTGCTATATAGACTCTAGAAATCGATTCGAACAACCAAGGGAGTTTTCCGGAATACCCATTTTAGTGCCCGGCACCAAAATGAGTTCTGTGATAATTCTTGCGAGCAAGTGATGTGCATGCCACCATCGCTTGCTTTTTTATTTTCATGTTTGGAGGACGCTAATGGAAAACAAACTTAAGCTTTACGGGTTCAACAATTTAACAAAATCTCTTAGCTTTAACATTTATGATGTTTGTTATGCAAAAACCTCACGAGAGCAAAAGGATTACATTGCCTACATTGATGAGCAATATAATTCTGAACGATTGACACATATCATGATGGTCTTGACAGAAATGATCGGTGCTCAGATTTTGAGCATATCCAAACAAGATTATGACCCCCAAGGCGCTTCTGTAACCTTTTTGATTGCTGAAGGCAGCCTTCACCCCAAAGGAGTAGACGGCATTGCAGCCCATTTGGATAAAAGCCATGTGACCGTCCATACGTATCCGGAATATCATCCCGATACCAGCATTGCCACTTTCCGAGCAGATATCGACGTTTCTACTTGTGGTGAAATCACCCCGTTATCCACTTTGGATTATTTAATCAGCAGCTTTGATTCCGATATCATCACGATGGATTATCGGGTGAGAGGGTTTACACGTAACTTAGAAGGCGAAAAGCTGTTCATTGACCATGACATCACATCCATTCAAGACTATATCGATGATAAGACGCTGCGTCGCTACGATGCAGTGGATGTTAATGTGTATCAGTCCAATATCTTTCACACAAAAATGCTCTTGAAAGAGATGGATTTGCAAAACTATTTGTTCAATACCGATGTCTATGAATTGCCCCCGGAATTGCGGTTGGAGATCTCGGGTAATCTGCGCCGGGAAATGATTGAAATTTTCAGCGGAAGGAACATCTATCAATGAGCAAACACAAGCTTGATCAAACACGTGCTCCGATTTACGAGGCGTTACAAGAGTTTAAAAAGCAGCGGGTCGTACCGTTCGATGTTCCGGGGCATAAAAGGGGAAGAGGGAATCCGGAATTGACAGCTTTTCTAGGCGAGCAGTGCCTGACCGTCGATGTTAATTCCATGAAGCCACTCGACAGTTTGGTGCATCCGGTTTCTGTGATTCGTGAAGCCGAAGAGATTGCAGCAGATGCCTTTGGGGCACATCATGCTTTTTTTATGGTTGGTGGAACAACTTCTTCGGTGCAAAGCATGATCCTCTATGCATGTCAGCAAGGAGATAAGATCATTTTGCCAAGAAACGTACACCGCAGTGCCATCAATGCTTTAGTGCTCTGTGGCGCTACTCCGGTCTACGTGAACCCCGATATCAACCATCAACTGGGCATTGCTTTAGGAATGTCGGTTTCACAAGTGGAAGAGGCGATTCGTCTTAATCCCGATGCCAAGGCAATTTTAGTCAATAATCCAACTTACTATGGGATCTGTTCGGACTTGCGCTCCATTGTAAAATTAGCTCACGAATATAATATGTTGGTTTTGGTAGATGAAGCCCATGGTACACATTTTTCGTTTGGTCGCAATTTGCCGATTTCCGGTATGGCAGCCGGAGCCGATATGGCGGCGGTGAGCATGCATAAATCGGGAGGAAGCTTAACCCAAAGCTCCTTTTTACTGACCGGGAAAAGTGTGAATCCGGATTACATGCGGCAGATCATCAATTTGACCCAAACCACCAGCGCGTCGTATTTACTGCTCTCCAGTTTAGATATTTCTCGCCGCAATTTAGCCCTGCGTGGGGGTGAAGTCTTTGACCATGTGGCCAACTTGGCGCAATATGCGCGGAACGAGGTCAACCAGTTGGAAGGCTATTATGCCTATTCCGATGAACTGATTAACAGTGACAGTATTTTTGATTTTGATCGCACTAAACTTTCAATTTACACACTCGATACAGGCTTAGCCGGCATCGAAGTTTATGATCTGTTGCGTGATGAGTACGATATCCAGATCGAATTCGGAGATATTGGTAACATTTTGGCCTATATCTCAGTAGGGGACCGCAAGTTGGATGTAGAGCGCCTGGTCAGTGCGTTATCGGAGATTCAACGTCGCTTCGGTCGCGAGAAATCAGGATTGCTCACGCAAGAGTATGTGGTGCCAATTGTAGCCGTTGCTCCTCAAACTGCCTTCTACGCAGAAAAAGAACAACTTCCGTTAGAAGAAACAATTGGCCGAATCTGCAGCGAGTTCGTCATGGCCTATCCCCCGGGAATTCCGGTACTAGCTCCCGGTGAAAAAATCACCCAAGAAGTGATCCGTTATATTCAATATGCTAAAGAAAAAGGTTGTTCCATGATTGGACCTGAGGATTTAGCGGTAGAACGACTGAATGTTTTGAAATATTAGTTCGACCAAGTAGAAGGAGTAGCATTATGGAATTATGGTTTACCGAAAAACATAGCCCCAACGTCAATTTTACGATCAAAGTCGATCGTCACCTGCACAGCGTAGAAAGTGAACATCAACGTATCGATATTTTCGAGTCCCCGGAATTCGGACGATTCTTGGTCATCGATGGGTTTATGATGTTGACTGAAAAAGATGAGTTTATTTATCATGAAATGATTACCCACGTTCCCATGGCCGTACATCCCAATGTTCGCAATGTCTTGGTGATTGGGGCGGGCGACGGAGGTGTAATCCGTGAGCTGACCCGTTATGAAGCCATTGAGCATATCGATTTAGTGGAGATCGACCCGGTCGTCGTCGAAGTCAGTAAGGAGTTCTTACCTCAGACCGCTTGTCGGTTTGATGACCCGCGCCTCATCATCCATTATGAAGATGGTGTCAAATTTGTGCGTGGAAAGAAAAATTTCTATGATTTGATCATTGTCGATTCCACCGACCCCATTGGACCGGGCGAAGGCCTATTTACCAAAGAGTTTTATGGTTCGTGCTATAAAGCCTTAAAAGATGATGGGATCATGGTCAATCAACATGAAAGCCCCTACTATGAGTATAATGCGTTAGCAATGAAGCGCGCTCATAAACGCATTGTTGAGAGTTTCCCGATTAGCAAAGTATATCAAGTGCATATTCCTACCTATCCTTCGGGACATTGGCTGTTTGGCTTCGCTTCCAAAAAGTATCACCCGGTGCACGACCTGCGAGCCGAGCAATGGAATCAATTGCAACTGAAAACCAAATATTATAATACAAGACTTCATGTAGGCAGTTTTGCCTTACCAAATTATGTGGAGGATCAACTAAAGAATGTTGAATAAGAATATCGTACACTTTGTTGGCTGTGATGCCGATTATCAAACGGCGGAGACCGTGCTTTTTGGTGCTCCTTACGATGGCACCACTTCTTTCCGCCCGGGTACTCGGTTTGCACCCATGACGATTCGCAATGAATCGATGGGCTTGGAAACCTATAGCCCGTATCAAGACGGCGATTTGACCGATTCCGCTATTATGGACAGCGGCGATTTACAATTCACCTTTGGCAGCAGCAGACGCATGTTGGATCAGATCTATGAGCGCACTGCGATGATTCTAAAAGATGGCAAACGCCCCTTCATGATTGGTGGCGAGCATCTGGTAACCTTGGGTGCTGTAGAAGCGGCAGTCCAAGTGTATCCGGATTTGCATATTGTGCATTTCGATGCCCATACCGATTTGCGGCAGAGCTTTTTTGGTGAAGAGTTATCCCATGCGACCGTATTGAAGCGTTGTCATGATCTGGTAGGAGACGGCAAGATTTTTCAATTCGGGATTCGTTCCGGTGACGGCGAGGAATTCCGCTGGAGCAAAGCCGGCCATACCTATATGAATCCTTTCAATTTCAATACCTTAGATGAAATTTTGGAATCGTTGAAAGGGAAACCAGTGTATTTCACCTTAGATTTGGATGTTATGGACCCTTCCGTGCTTCCCGGCACAGGGACTCCGGAGGCGGGAGGAGTGACCTTTGACGAATTGCGCATTGCAGCGACCAAGGTTTGCCAACGATGCAATGTGATTGGCTGCGATGTCAATGAACTTAGCCCGGCCTATGACCCAAGTGGAGTTTCCACAGCGGTTGCAGGAAAAATCATACGAGAAATGCTGGTGGCTTTACACCAAAAATAAACACATAGAGGAGATGGTAGCATGGCAAGAGCTTTGATTATTGGATGCGGCGGAGTGGGTTCTGTTGCGATTCAAAAATGTTGTCAGAACAGTGAAGTCTTTGAAGAAATTTGCATCGCCAGCCGAACACGCGCAAAGTGTGATGAGTTGAAGGCAAAATTGGAGAAGACCACCAAGACCAAAATCACTACGGCGAAAGTAGACGCCAATCAAGTCGATGAATTAGTCGCCCTAATCAACCGCGTCAAACCGGACATTGTGATGAACCTGGCCTTACCGTATCAGGATCTGACCATTATGGAAGCATGCCTGGCTACCAAAACCCATTATATGGATACCGCCAATTACGAGCCGGAAGATACCGCCCATTTTGAGTACAGTTGGCAATGGGCGTATCGCAATGCATTCGAAAAAGCTGGCATAACCGCGCTTTTGGGGAGCGGCTTTGATCCCGGGGTGACTAGTGTTTTTGCGGCCTATGCCTTAAAGCATCATTTCGACGAGATCGATACCATCGATATCCTCGATTGCAATGGCGGCGACCATGGGTATCCGTTTGCAACCAACTTTAACCCAGAAATCAATATTCGTGAAGTTTCTGCAAGGGGGAAGTATTGGGAAAATGGAGCCTGGGTGGAAACCGACCCTATGGAGATCAAACGGGTTTATGATTTCCCTGAAGTAGGCGTCAAAGATATGTACCTCATGCATCATGAGGAAATTGAATCTTTAGCCCTCAATATTCCCGGCGTGAAACGAATTCGGTTTTTCATGACCTTTGGCCAGAGCTATTTGACTCATTTGAAATGTTTGGAAAACGTAGGCATGACCTCCATTGAACCGATTGAGTTCCAAGGCCAGCAGATTGTTCCGTTACAGTTCTTAAAAGCAGTTTTGCCGGATCCCGCTTCTTTAGGACCGCGCACCAAGGGGAAGACCAACATTGGCTGTATCTTTACCGGACGCAAGGATGGCAAAGAAAAGACCTATTACATCTATAATGTTTGTGATCACGAGGAGAGTTATAAAGAAGTAGGTTCCCAAGCAATCTCCTATACCACCGGTGTGCCGGCGATGATTGGAGCAATGATGGTAGTAACCGGTACCTGGCAAAAGCCCGGGGTTTATACGATGGAAGAGTTTGATCCGGATCCGTTCATGGCGGAATTACCCAAATGGGGTTTGCCTTGGGTGGAGTGTTTTGCACCCAAGCTGGTTGATTGATCATGAGGGTTTCGGAACTACCAACGCCTTGTTATCTGATCGATGAAAAGGCCCTTCGCCGTAATTTGGAGATTTTGCAGGGTGTCTCACAAAGAACCGGTGCTAAGATTCTTTTGGCTCAAAAAGCTTTTTCCATGTTTCCACTGTATCCCTTGATTTCTGAGTTTTTAGATGGCAGCGCTGCCAGCGGGATTTACGAAGCTCGATTAGGCGCCGAAGAAATGGGCAAAGAAACTCATGTTTTTTCAGCGGCGTATCGGGATCAAGAGATTCAAGAACTCTTACACTATGCTGATCATGTTGTCTTCAATTCATTTTCTCAATTGAAACGATATCGCGAGACCGTATTGAACGCCGGAAAAGAAATCGGACTGCGGATTAATCCGGAGTGTTCTACGCAAGTAGGTCATGCCATTTATGATCCTTGTTCTCCTTTTTCCCGTCTGGGAATCACTCGCGATCAATTTGATGTCGAGGAGTTGGACGGAGTTAGTGGAATTCATTTTCATACGCTGTGTCAGCAGAACTCCGATGATTTAGAGACCACCTTGGATGTGGTGGAAGCTCAATTCGGCGATGTTTTAGCGAAAATGAACTGGATTAATTTTGGTGGAGGGCATCACATCACCCGCGAGGATTATGACATTCCACGCTTAGAACGGTGTATTCGCAAAATGCAGGACAAGTATGGGTTAAAGGTCTATTTAGAACCCGGTGAAGCTATTGCGCTCAATGCCGGGTGGCTTTTGACCCGTGTTTTGGACATCACTGAAAATGGAATGAAAATTGCTCTGCTTGATACTTCTGCGGTCTGCCACATGCCCGATGTTTTAGAAATGCCGTATCGGCCACCGCTGAAGGACTCCGGTGTGCCGGGTGAGAAAGCACATCTCTACCGCTTAGGCGGTCCTACCTGCTTGGCTGGGGATATCATCGGGGATTTTAGTTTTGATCGACCTCTGCAAATCGGAGATCTGCTGACCTTCGAAGATATGGCTATTTATACTATGGTGAAGACCAATACCTTCAACGGCATGCCTTTGCCGAGCATCGCTTTAATGAATACGGAGGGCGAGTGTCAAATCATCCGAGAATTTGGTTACCACGATTTTAAAACTCGATTAGGGTAATAACAGAGAAGAGTAATTGGGTCTAAAGAAGTAGGGGACGGTTCTCTCGGGCATCGAGAGAACCGTCCCCTACTTCTTTGTCTATTTCACGTATTTCAAATTTTATACTAAATGGAAATCGGTGTTGTAGTGGAATAAGGCAGGAGATCCACCGGTGTGTAAGAAGCAGATCTTTTCACCTTTTTTGAAGTAGCCTTTGCGGATTAAGTCTAACATTCCCGCAAATGCCTTACCGGAGTAGACAGGGTCGAGCAAAATCGCTTCGGTCTGTGCAACCAATTTAACCGCTTCGATCATTTCTTCAGTCGGACGGGAATATCCGGTACCAAAGTAGCCATCGAAACAGATGATACCATCATCGGGGAATTCTTCGCGAATGCCAACATGTTTAGCGGTTGCTTTGGCTAATTTTTGTACTAACGGAACTTGAACTTCGTTCTTACGGCTGATGGTGATACCAATGACCGGGATTTGACTGTTGTTACCAAAGAAACCAACCGCTAATCCGGCATGGGTACCGGCACTACCACTGGTGGTAACGATGTAATCAAAATTCACGCCCATATCAAAGCTTTGAGCAAGAATTTCTTCGGCGCAAGCAACGTAACCGGTTGCTCCAATGGGGTCGGAACCACCACCGACAACGATGTAGGGTTTACGGCCTTGTGCTTTCAATTGCTCAGAAACTTTTTCCATTTCAGCAACCATGGGGCTGCCACCGGGAACAACGGTAATATTCTCGTCTTTTAAGCCCATTAAGCGGAATAAGAAGTTATTTCCGTTGGCTTCGGGTTTATAGCTACCAGGTACACGTTCTTCTAATACTAAATGGCAATGCAAACCTTCTTTTTTAGCAGCAGCTAAGGTTAAACGGCAGTGATTGCTTTGAACAGCTCCGCAGGTAACTAGGGTGTCAGCACCTTTCAAAAGGGCATCTGCTACGAGGAATTCCAATTTACGGGTCTTGTTACCGCCGCCGGCCAAGCCTAAGAGATCATCTCTCTTCATGTAAATTTCCGGGCCATCCATGATTTTGGTCAAGTTTGCTAAGTATTCCAGGGGGGTGAAGCCTTCCGTATAACGGCGACGTGGGAATTGTGCTAAGTTCATACAAATACCTCCTATTTTTGATTTTGCCTATCTTTTCTTCGAACTACGGAATAAATCCTTTGATTTGTTTTGAAACTGTCCAAACAACACAACATTATTTTGAATTTGTCAACTCTCACGCCGCTTTTGCCGGCGAATATCATCGGCATCTAAACGGAAGATTCGACACATTTCTATGATTCGAGAGCAGATTCGGGTCCCTGTGGCTCCGGTTCCCATGTGGTAGGCTAAATCATCAAGATCATAATTGGAAGTCATCACCATGGGTAATTGATTCAGGTAGCGATGATTTATGATTTGGAACAATTTTTCAATCGACCACTCGGTTGCTCGTTCGGCACCGATATCATCCAAAATCAAAACCGGGGTTTCTTTGGCTTGCTCCATGAGGGCTACAGCAGAAGTGTCGACTTCGCTGGCTTCATACCCTTTTCGGATCTCATCGAGTAAATCAGCTACCATCAGGTAGAGGGGAGTGATTTCGGAGGTCATCAAACGATTGGCAATTCCGGAAACTAAGTGGGTTTTACCAACTCCGGCACCGCCAAAGAAGTAAAGACCTTTGGTAGGACGATTTTGCAATATGCTTTCGGTGAATTCTTCAGCACCTTTGAGAGCTTTTTCAGCTTTTCGGTGTTGACTGTCTCGTTCGTCGACCATTTCAGTCATGCTATAGTAGGAAAGAGAGAAATTCTCCAGGGTTTGTTCGCGCATTTTAGAGGGGATTTTAGCACCGGCAAAACGATATTCCTGTTGCCGTTTTCGCACGCAAGAGCAGAGCTCCCAGCCTTCGGGGCCTTCGATTACTTCCATGTCATGACAGATCGGGCAACGGGACTGAGGCACATTATAATTTTCGGGCAAACCGTGCTGTTCCAAAAACTGACTGCGCTGGTGTCGTAACTCCTCTAAAGCCACAGTCAGTTGTTCTTGGGACTTCTGATCAGGGTAGCCAATCAGACCCCGAGTTAGGCGGGCAAGTATGAGATACATTTCATCTTCGATCTGCTTAAGACGTGGATACTTGTTATGAATCTGCTCCACTTTTAGGCGATGCTGAATGTCTCGGACGGTTGCATTATTCGACGATATCTTCATAGCGCTTCTTTTTCCCTGCCTTTCCTGCGGCGGCTTTGCTGCCGGGCTTTTTAAAATCGGATTTCGGTTTGTCTTGTGAAGAAGCTTCCGGGACGAATTGCTGATTGGCCTGAGTTCGAAGGGCTGCGCGGCGCTGGAACGCCTCATCGGCAGCTTTGATTTTTTCTAGAGTATCCCATTGATTGATTTGCCAATTGAGTAAGATGCGATCAATATAGGCAAACGATAGTTTCCGCTGCAAGGCGGCTTGGCGTAGCGCTTCCAAGATGATTTCGGGCGGCCAGCCATCGTTTTCCAACCATTCCTTGATTTTTTCATAATCAAAAGAGGTAAGTTTCCGAAAAACCTGTTCAAAGGCTGCGACCAATTCACCATGCTTCGAGATTTTCTGCTCGCGTTCGGTCTTCTCTTGAGGGGAGAGCAAGTCCCTGCTGAACAATTGGGTCAATTTTTCATAAAGCGGAAGCATAGAGATCTCATTGGGATGGGTTTTGCCCATATCTGCGGTGGATGTCTGAAAATAACCCTTGCTGAGCATATTAAAAATCAGGGGATTCACTTCGCCACGCGAGAGTCCCATGGATTCCATGAGATAATCGCTCAATGCAGCGGCTTTGCTTTCGCTGCCCTTTTGTTGGTAACGCAACAAATGCAGGATTGCCGTCAGTTCGGTATCATTCATGGACAATTCCCGATAGTAATCTAAAAGCAAATTCGGAAGTTGAGTCATGCCCCGAAGGAACATGTTTTTTTCCAGCCATTCTTGTTTCAAACATCTCACCTCCCGTTGGGTTTGGTTGTGTAGGGGGTCGGTTCTTCGGCAACTTTAAGTCGAAGTTGGTCTTGAATCTCATTTTGGTGAAGAAACCGAAAAACTTCTTCTGCGGCACGTGCGTTCATGCCCGGAACATCGGCTAATTCTTCCAGAGTCGCTACACTCATATGTTCAAACGAGGAGAACGCCTTTAGCAAAGCTTTGGTTCGTAAGATTCCAATGCCCGGAACTTGCTCTAATTGGGAGCGTAAAGCGGCACTGCTTCTGAGGTTGCGATGATATGTAATTGCAAAGCGATGTGCTTCGTCACGAATTCGCTGTAACAAGAAAAGGGGGCGACTGCGCGGAGGTAAAACAATGGGTTCCTCTCGATCCTCCATGTATACGAGTTCAAATTGCTTCGCTAATCCTATGGTAGGAATATGACCGAATCCCAACTCTTTCATAATTTCTCGAGCAGCTCCTAATTGTCCTTTGCCACCATCGATTAAAACCAAGTCCGGCAAAACTGAAAATTTTGGATGTTGCTCGAGAGCGCGCTGAAAACGGCGACGTAGTACCTCGGCCATACTGGCAAAATCATTGGCACCTTCTACCGTTTTGATTTTGAAACGTCGATACGAGTTTTTATCGGGAATACCCATTTGAAAAACGACCATGGAGGCGACACTCAAGCTACCTTGTGTATTTGAAATATCGAAAGCTTCCATACGGACGGGCATAGACGACATCCCTAAGGCTTGTTTCAGTTCTTGCAGGGCTAATTGAGCCTCTTCCTTGTTATTGAGGCGTCGCGTGTGACTTCGACCCAAGGATTGCAAGGCGTTATTGGCTACCAATTCAATTAAATCCCGCTTTTCACCGCGCTGTGGCGTTTTCAATTCTACTTTATGACCACTTCGTTGGCTTAGCCATTCTTCTAACAAGGGGGCATCTTCTAATTGCTCTTGGACCAGAATTTCGGGAGGAACGATCAAAACTTGGCTGTAATATTGGCGAATAAAATTGGAGAGGATTTCGCTACGACTTTGATCATCTTCTTCCTCTAAACTATAGGTGTCTCTGCCAATCACTCTTCCCCCACGCATAAAGAATATTTGAATCTGAATCGAGTTAAATCCTTGTGCCATTGCAATGACATCGCGATTTCCTAATTTGGTGCCGGAGACGCGTTGCTTATCTTGAAGTCGCGATACCGCTTGCCACTGATCTCTTAGCAGACTGGCTTTTTCAAACTCCAAATTTTCGGCAGCTTCCTCCATTTTTGTTTGTAAGTTTTGTGTCAACTCGTCATGCTTTCCATCTAAAAACAAGAGGATGTCTTGAACGGTCTTCGCATATTCCTCTTGACTAATCGCCCCCACACAGGGACCAGGACAGCGCTTGATATGATACTCAAGGCATGGAGAACCGTCGTTACCACGAATATCGCGCTTGCAGGTTCGTATAGGAAACACCCGGCGGATAACCTGCAGGGTGTTGTTTGCGATATTACCGATGTAAGGGCCAAAGTAACGAGAACCATCTTGTTTCAGCTGACGTTCTATGGTCACGGTCGGGTAGGGTGCCGCCAGATCCACTTTCAAATAGGGGAAGCCTTTATCATCTTTGAGCATGGAGTTGTAGTAAGGTCGATATTGCTTGATCAGATTACATTCGAGGATGAGGGCTTCCATTTCATTGGCCGTAATGATGGTTTCGAAATAGGCGACTTCTCGGACCATGCGTCGAATCTTTTTGGTATGGGTCGCATTCTTTTGAAAATAAGAACGCACCCGGTTTTTTAGACTGATCGCTTTACCCACGTAAATCACCGTGTCCAATTCGTTATGCATCAAATATACACCCGGTTTATCGGGTAAAAGCTTTAGAGCTTCTCTGATCTCTTCACGCAATTCCAAGTCCCTCACCTCCTTTAAATAAAGTAATTGTCGTCTAAACTTGATGGTCTATCATCTGAATCATGTGCATGAGGGTAGAAACGACATTTTCCAATTGCTCTTCTTGGATTAATTCGAGTTTTTCGCTGCGCTTACGGACTTCGTTGAAATGGCAGGGGAGTCCATCGCGATCCATTCCCATGAGGGTCAGCGAACGATACCCCTTGCTGCGAGCAACGGCCCCTGAGGTGCGGCGGGTGTGACGATCGGTCACTTGTAATTCCATATTAAGACTTTGAGCGATCAATTGACCTAAGTCTAAGAGTTCTTCGGTTGCCGGAATCGGACGCGACAATCCTTCTCGGCTGAGAAAACGCAAGCGTCCTCCACCGACGGCTTCCAAATTGACGATATCGGTCGCACTGCGCCATTCCGGTTCCAAAGAGGATAGCAGATGATGCATTCCTAAATGAGCATCTCGGTCGGCTCCCAGTGCAGCGAGTACGACATCACAATGTTGAAAAGGTTTTTCGCGCAAACGATCGGAGACACCTAACAATACAGCTAAGCTGGAATCATTATCGTTGACCGTTGTCAACCAAGAACCATTGATCCAGCGGCGTAGTTCCAAGGAGAAGAGCAATAAAAACAAAATTGAACCGGGCCAAGTGGTCAACCAGCTGATGCGCACCCAGAAAGTCATGGAAAAGAAGTTCAAAATAACTCCTGCAAAGATCGCTATCAATTGCAATGTGCGTAAAAAGCCGCTGAAGAATTCTAAACGTAAAATAGAACTGCGTAAGTAACCACCCATGGCATAGCCTTTACGGCTGTCAAGGGAGGTGGTGATGATGAAAATGTGGCGACTTTCATCGTAAGCTCGCTTGCGTCCCACAACAAAGCGACTTTGGTGTTTCCCCGCGAATAAGGTACTGAGTTTCGGCCACAGATAAATATCGATTCGAAAAAGCACCATGCCCAAAAAGGTGATGAACAACGCCAAAAAAGGCTGCGAAGGGAATAACATCACCGCTACAATGTAGAAAAGATAGCCAATGACATAATACCAAGCGTAATTGCGCATCGCCGGAAAGTGGGCTACACCGGTTTCTAAGCCGTGCTCGGAAAAACGTTGTTCCATGTATTGGGCAGCATTTTCTTCGGCTTGGCTAGCCGGAGGGCGAATACCAAAATGAGAACTCAAGAATTCAATGGCGGCTTTTAAAGCCATAGCTTAACACATCCTTATCGTTAATCCAGCCTCGTAGTAACAGGCAATAAAGATTCTCCGGCCAACAAGCGCTTCAGATATTGTCCGGTATAAGAACGCTCTACTTGTGCTACTTGATCCGGTGTTCCAAAAGCGATAACCTCGCCTCCGTTTGCGCCACCTTCGGGACCCATATCGATGATATAATCGGCAGTTTTGATGACGTCGAGGTTGTGTTCAATCACAACTACGGTATCTCCGTTTTCGACGAGCCGATGCAGAACCTCTAAAAGCCGATGGATATCTGCTGTATGCAATCCGGTGGTGGGTTCGTCTAAAACGTATAAAGTGCGTCCGGTGGCACGTCGTGAGAGTTCAGTCGCCAGTTTCACGCGTTGGGCTTCGCCACCGGAGAGGGTGGGGGCCGGTTGTCCCAAACGAATATACCCCAAACCAACATCGTAGAGGGTTTGAATCTTACGTGCGATTTTAGGTTGGTTTTGAAAATAATCAAGGGCTTCTTCAATGGTCATATCCAAGACTTCAGCGATATTTTTCCCTTTGTAATGCACATCCAAGGTTTCGCGACTGTAGCGTTTCCCTTTGCATACTTCACAGGGAACAAAAATATCGGGCAGGAAATGCATTTCAATTTTGATAATGCCATCTCCCTTACAGGCTTCGCAACGGCCACCGCGTACATTGAAGCTGAAGCGCCCTGCTTTATACCCGCGCACTTTTGCTTCGTTGGTAGAAGCAAACAATTCTCGGACATCGTTAAAAACACCGGTATAGGTTGCCGGATTCGAACGTGGAGTTCGACCAATGGGAGATTGATCGATATCGATGATTTTATCCAATTCTTCAACACCGGTGATGTCATCGTGATCTCCGGCTCGTGTTTTGGCTCGATTGAGCAGATGAAGGAGCTTCTTTTTGATGATTTCATTGACCAATGATGACTTTCCCGAACCGGATACACCGGTGACACAGGTGAAAACACCAAGGGGAAAGGCTACATCGATATTCTTTAAATTGTTCGCCCGCGCTCCTTTGACCGTTAACCATCGCTCTGGAACAGGACGTCGGTCCACCGGTAAGGGAATCATTTTACGGTGACTGAGGTATTGGCCGGTGATGCTGTTGGGGTTGTTACAGATCTCTGCTACGGTTCCTTGGGCGACGATTTCACCACCATGGGCTCCCGGACCGGGACCAATGTCCAAGATGTGATCAGCGCTGAGAATGGTTTCTTCGTCATGTTCAACGACAATTAAGGTGTTTCCTAAGTCTCGCAAGCGCAGTAGAGTACGTAGCAATTTTGCATTATCTCGTTGATGCAAGCCGATGCTAGGTTCATCAAGAATGTATAAAACCCCTACCAAACCGGAGCCAATCTGCGTTGCTAAACGGATCCGTTGGGATTCGCCGCCGGAAAGGGTGCCGGAAGGACGACTTAAGTTCAGATAATTGAGACCAACATTGGCCAAAAAGCCCAAGCGTTCCATGATTTCTTTGAGAATCCGGTCGGCAATCATTGTGTCGCGCGTGCTTAAGGTTGCACGAACTTCTTCAAAAAAGCGAAGGGATTCTTCTACAGAAAGGGAGGTTACTTCGGCAATGTTCAGTCCTCCAAACAAGATGGAAAGGACTTCTCTTCGCAGACGTTTGCCACCACAGTCCGGGCAGGGACTGCTGCTCATATAGCGTTCAATGTCTTCTCTCTGAGATTCGGAATCGGTTTCGCGCAGGCGTTTGCTTAACCAAGGGATTGCACCGTCGAATGCAGTGTCAAAGGTAGTTTTTCTGCCTTCTACGGTATTGTAATGGACTCTGATTTTATCACGTCCAGACCCGTAAAGTAATATGTTGATGTTCTCTTCACTCAATTGAGATAAAGGTTCTTGGGTGGAGAAACCGTAATGCTTGCCGACTGCGGCTAACAATTGTGGATAATAATTCGCGTTTTTGCTGGACCATATCTCAATACCGCCCTCTTCAATTGATAAGCTCTTATCCGGAATGATCAAATCGGGGTCAAATTCGCGTTTGACTCCCAAACCACTGCAGGTAGGACAGGCACCATAGGGGTTGTTGAAAGAGAAAATGCGAGGTTGAATTTCATCAAACGAAAAACCGCAGTGTGCACAGGCAAAATTGCGAGAGAACGTCCACTCTTCACCATCGATGATTTGAATAACGACCAATCCGTTGGCAAGGTTTAAGGACATCTCAACGGAATCTGCCAGCCGCTGTTGTAAGTCTTCGCGGATAATCAGACGATCTACCACCACTTCCAGCGTGTGTTTTTTGTTTTTATCGAGATGAATCTCATCTGTGAGTTCTCTCAGTTCTCCGTCAACCCGCATCCGCACATAGCCTTCGCGTTTCATGTCTTCGATCAGCTTTTGATATTCGCCTTTTCGGCCTCGAACTAGCGGGGCCAAGACCTGGATGCGACTGCCGATGGGAAGTTGCAAAACCTGGTCCACAATTTGTTCTACGGTTTGCTGACTAATCATTTCGCCGCAATCCGGGCAGTAGGGTTGACCGACTCTGGCGTAAAGCAGACGTAAGTAATCATAAATTTCGGTAACGGTACCGACCGTGGATCTGGGATTCTTACTGGTTGTCTTTTGATCGATCGAAATGGCGGGGGATAATCCCTCGATTAAATCAACATCGGGTTTATCCATTTGCCCTAAAAACATGCGAGCATAAGAAGAGAGGGATTCCACGTAGCGACGTTGTCCCTCAGCATAAATGGTATCGAAGGCTAAAGAAGATTTGCCGGAGCCGGATAATCCGGTGAAAACGATCAGTTGATTTCGAGGTAACTCAACATCGATATTTTTTAGGTTATGTTGTCTGGCTCCACGGATGATGATTTTATCGTTCATGCTTGTTTACGCTTCCTTTTTATCGTGGACAAGTGTCCTGTAAATATAAGTACCTACCTATTATACTATTCTTCTTTTTATCCTGCAAGGAAGACTTAGAAAACCTTCTAGTCACAAAATCTTCATAAAAATATACTAAAAATGTTTAATGTACCCCTTGACATTATGAACCTCAAGGCTTATAATAGCGATGAACACAAGGGGAACAACCCCTTTGTAAAGAGAAGGAGAGGAATCGAATGAAAGAAGAACGTTTAAAAGTATTACAAATGTTGAGTGAAAACAAGATTTCCGCAGAGGAAGCAGCCAAATTATTGTCTGCTTTATCTGCAACCGCACCCGAACCGGCACCGAGAATGCCAAAAGCTCCGCGATCCCCCAGAGCTCCACACCTACATTCAAAAACCGGACACGGAGTCAATGTTGATGAAGAGGCTTTACGTACTCTTGGTAAAAACCTTGGCAAAACAAGTGTACAAGTAGGACAAAAAATCAGTCAGGAATTCAGCAAAGTCATGGCCGATGAAGAATTACGCGATGCCGGACGCAAACTCGGTTCACGAATGAGAGATTTAGGCAGCGTGATTCGTGGAGAAGTTCGTCAGGCAATGGAAGATCTCAGACGCGAAATCTCGGAAAGCAAAAAGGATATCGATGCGGCTTCGAAAGAACTCGACGATGCCGGTGATGTTGATGAGATTCTTGAGCAGATTTCCGAAGATCTTGAACATTCCTCCACGATGGCTGAACAGGAAATGGAAGAACAAATCGAAGAAGCGATGGACGAATTAAGAGAGGCCATGGAAGATGTATCAAACAGCGTGACTGATCTCGAAGAAGCCTGGCAAGAATGGGCTGAGGATAAGAGCGAGAAATCTCGCGAAGATTCAGAAGAGTTTATTCAAGATATGCGTGAGAATATGGCTGAGGTTTCCGCAAAAATGGCCGAAGTTACAGAGAAATGCATGATTTTAGAGCAACTGCCACAGAATGATAAAGACTTGCGTTATGCTAAAGAACTTATCGATTGGGCAAAACAAGGGAACACGAAAGCCGATGAATTTCTAAGCCAAATGGAGCTGAACATGTCGGAACTGCAAGACCTGTTATTAAGTCAACCCGATGACCTAAACGGTGAATTTTAAATTTATAAAGAAGGAGGGATTACAATGACGGAAGAACGAAAATTAATATTAAAAATGATCGAAGATGGCAAAATCAAAGCCGATGAAGCCCTCTTATTATTGGAAGCGTTAGGAAAGAGCGAAGTTGCGCCTGTTGAAGAACCAGAAGAGTCTGCAGTTTATAGAGATTCATTGCGTCAAATGAAGACGGAAATGAAAGAAGCGGCTCGAGAGGCCAAACGCATTGCCAAAGAAGCAGCTCGAGAAGCCCGCATTCGAGCCAAAGAAATGGAACGCGAAGCACGGGAAATGGCTCGTATGCAAAGTGAGAGAATCAAAGACGAAACCTTACGAGAAAACTATGAAGCTCGCCGAAAATATCAAGAAACCGATAATGACTTCGAAGAATCGATTCGCACTACCTTAGATGGGGTTGGCGGCTTGGTGACTTCGGTATTATCGGGCGTAGAAAAAGCGTTCGGATTCAATGTCTTTGACAATTCTTATACCTTCGAAGAACAGATCGAGGGGGTTTTCAGCGATAAAGATGAAACCAAAGCCGATTTCATTCATATCCAAACGGCAAACGGCAAAATCGAATGCTTAGGGTGGAACCGAGATGAATTCCGGTTAATTCTAACCAAAAAAATTCGCGCCGGCAGTGAAGAAGAAGCGAGAGCGAAAGCCGAAAGTCGCGTAACGGTTTCTCATACGGAAGCGGGGTTAATCGTTGATGGAAAATCACTCAACGGTATCAACTCCGGAATGAGTGTTGAACTATGGCTGCCTAAAAACCGAGTCTATGATTTCACACTCGATACCGGTAACGGAAGAATTGCTTTAGAAGACGTGAATGCCGATGGCATTGAAATTCGCACCTCGAATGGACGCGTATCTCTGATGGGTGTTGAAGGCAAAGCGGCACATTTGCGTAGCTCCAACGGCAGTATCCGTTGCGATGGAGGAATTCCTCTTTTGACGGCGTATACTTCTAATGGGAGTGTCAGTGTTGCAGCAACCGAAGCCGACAGCAATACCTTTGAATTATCCACCACCAATGGAACCATCCGTGTCAAAGTTGCAGATTGTGATGACTTAGCTCACGACTTTGACTTGTCGACTTCGTTCGGCAAAGTTCGAGTCAACCTACCGGGAGCGGTTGGCGGATATCAGGCAACTGCTAAAAATCGTCTGATTCATACAACGCCGGATTTCGGCAATTTCACCCGCAAATTGCGCTTGGCTGCAGTGACTTCTAACGGAAATATCAGTGTCAATCCCGATGAAGAAATCTAACTTTTGATCTTTGATCGATTATTAAAGGAGTGTCTCAGATGAATGGCTTTCTTGCCACTTTAATCAGTAATGCATTGGCGATTATCATTATGCCCTATATTTTTAGCACCGTGCACGTTTCGAATTTAGGTTCGGCGTTAGCAGCAGCTTTGGTTTTGGGGTTCGCGAATGCCTTCATTAAACCGGTGATGTTGTTCTTTTCGTTTCCGATTACCTTATTGACCTTTGGTTTGTTTGCTTTTGTAATCAATGGAGCTGTTTTGAAATTAACCTCCGCATTTGTCAAAGGTTTTCAAATCGATACCTGGGGCACTGCCATTTTGGGTGCGATCGTATTAAGCTTTATCAGCAACATTATCCAAAGAATCATTACCTAAAATTGAATTTAGCTACTAGGATCCGGTGAAAAATATAACATCACCGGATTCTTTTTTTGTATTTATTTCTATTGGCAGAAGGTTTAATAGGTTAAGCATATTGACAAAGCACGTCGAAGCAAGTATAATTCTTGGAGAATGAAATGAAGTTAAAATCGATAAAATCGAATGGAAAGGGGGATGGTTCTTCATGAATGTATATGGGAGACTCATGAAAGAATTCATGGCGAAGTATTGGGCTCGGTATGTACTTGCCTTTGTACTAGTCAATATTATTTCTATTATGGCCTTGATTGCTCCGCTTTTGACCGAAAGAATCATTGATGAGTTTATTCCACAAGGAGATTTAAAAGGAATAGCCCTTTATGCCATTCTTGTTTTAGGAGTAGCGACCGCCCGTGCTCTGATCACCTTCTCGCAACGCTATAACATTGAGTTTACCGCTCAAAAAGTTATTTATGATGTGCGAAATCGTTTGTATCAACATTTGCAAACCTTATCGTTTAGCTTTTTTGATCAGAATCGTACCGGTGAATTGATGTCACGAATGACCTCCGATGTCTCCACGTTGCAACGCGCCATGGGCATGGGGTTCATCAATCTGTTTTCCAACGCACTGACGATCCTCTACACGTTGATCATCTTATTTAGCAAAAATGTTCAATTAACCTTAATGTCGTTGCTCTTTATGCCGTTCTTGATCTGGGCGGTGAGTCAATTCTCGGTAAAGGTCCGTCCAACCTTCCGAATGGTCCGGGAACAAATGGGCGTTTTTACGGCAGCCATGCAAGAAAGCATCACTGGAGTCCGTGTGGTTAAAGCCTTTGCTCAGGAAGAGTATGAAGTGGAGAAGTTCCGTAAAGAAAATCGCGAGTACTATGAGAAGAACATGGTTTCCGTGAGGCTTGAAGCGTTTTACGGTCCTTTGATGAGTTTTATTTCAACCATGGGAACCGTATTTTTGATCTGGTATGGCGGAATGAAGGTTGTCAACGGCTCCATCTCTTTGGGAGAATGGACGGTTTTCAATACCTTAATTGCTCAACTAATCCAGCCCGTACGTATGTTCGGCTGGTTGGTTTCCATGGTGCAACGAGCCAGTGCTTCGGGTCAAAGAATTTTTGAAATTCTCGACACGCAAAGCGATGTTGCCGATGCTCCGGGGGCACAAACCCTTCCTCCGTTACAAGGCCATGTTCGCATGGAGAATGTCTCCTTCAGTTATGATAATCGGGTTTTTGTTTTGGAAGAGATCAACTTAGATATTCAACCCGGGCAGACGATTGCGATTTTAGGATCGACCGGATCGGGCAAGAGTTCTTTGATCAACCTCGTTCCCCGCTTCTATGATCCACAAAAAGGACGAATCTTGATCGATGGCCACGATTTAAGGGATGTGACCATTGATTCCTTACGACGACAAATTGGAATCGTGTTGCAGGAAACCTTCCTTTTCAACGACAGCTTACGCAACAATATTTCATATGGCAGGCCGAGTGCCTCCCTCGAAGAGATTATCGATGCAGCAAAATCTGCGAAAATTCATGACTTCATCTCTGCATTGCCACAAGGCTACGATACCATCGTTGGCGAACGCGGGGTTGGCTTGTCGGGGGGGCAAAAACAACGGATGGCGATTGCGCGCGCCTTGCTCATGGAAGCCAAAGTCTTGATTTTGGATGAATCAACCTCCAGTGTCGACACCGAAACCGAGCGAGCGATTCAGCAAGCCTTTGCGAAGCTTACAGAAAACTGTACGACATTTGTGATTGCTCAACGTCTCTCTACCATTCGAAATGCAGACCGCATTATTGTGTTGGATCGAGGCAGAATCGTTCAGGATGGCACTCACGAAGACTTGTTGCAACAGGAGGGCGGAATTTACCATCAGATTTATCAGATGCAATTGAGACCACAAGAGGAAACGCCAATGGATGCTAGTGGCCGAACAGACGGAAACGGAGGTGCATAAATCATGGGTATGAGAGGAATGTTGGGCAGTGATGATGCAAGAAAACCGTTATCCGAGCTGGATCATCGTTTGTTTATACGATTATGGGGGTATGTTCGTCATTATTTAGGCAAGACCATGATCTCTATAATCTGTATGCTATTAACTTCAGCAACCAGTCTGATTGCACCGACACTGCTTCGCTATGCCATTGATTATGGCATGCTAGCAAAGAACATGGAAGTCATTAATCAGATGGTAATCGTCTATATTATTGCCTATGGTGGAAATTGGTTTTTCACCTATTGGCAGACTTATTTGATGTCAAAGGTGGGCCAAGATATCATCTTTGATATTCGTCAGGATTTATTTACCAAACTACAGAAGCTCGGACTCGAGTTTTACGACAAGTGGCAAGCCGGACGAATCATGTCTCGTTTGACTAACGATATTGATGCCCTGCATCAATTGGTCACTTCAGGACTCACCAATATCATCAATGATGTCTTTACGTTGATCACGATCGTTATTATTATGTTGACCATGAATTGGCGGTTGGCGTTGATCACCTTTTTGACGGTGCCAATTATTTTAGTGGTCACGCTTTATTTCACGCGACAAATGCGGGCTGCGTATTTTGTGGTTCGTCGAACCATCGCCGATGTGAACGCGAATTTACAGGAGAGTATCTCAGGGATTAAGGTTACTCAATCGTTCACTCGAGAAGATCAAAATGCCGACCGTTTCAATGAGGTCAATGAGAGTAATTTCCAAGCCAATATGAAAGCAGCAGTTCTTCACTCCGCTTTTTTCCCCACGGTAGAATTGATTGGAGCCTTGGGAACTGCGTTAGTATTGGGGTTCGGCGGCATCTTCATCGTTCGCAATATTGGGGGGATGACCGTAGGTACGGTCAGCGCTTTTTTGGTCTACGTAACTCGGTTCTTTCATCCAATTCGCGATCTTTCCAATGTTTTGAACACCATTCAATCGGCAGGCGTGTCTTTGGAAAGAATCTTTGAATATATGGACGAGATTCCCGATGTTCAGGAAATTGAGAATGCAGCCCCTCTGCAACCGATTGTTGGGGAAGTAGAATATAAAAATGTAGATTTCTCATACACACCAGGACAGCAGGTTCTCTTTGATATCAATTTCAAAGTCCCCAAAGGAGATACGGTCGCTTTTGTAGGGGCAACCGGAGCCGGTAAGAGCTCGATTATCAACTTGCTCTGCCGCTTCTATGATCCACAAGGGGGAGCAATCTATATTGACGGACAGGATATCCGCAATGTAACCCTGCATTCGTTGCGAAGCCAGTTGGGCATTGTTTTGCAAGACACCTTTATTTTCTCCGGTACGGTTCGCGATAACATCCGTTACGGAAAGCCGGAAGCTTCCAACGAAGAAGTGATTGATGCAGCCAAAGCCGTTAATGCCCATGATTTTATTATGCGCTTACCCGACGGCTACGATACTCAGGTGCAAGAGCGTGGTTCTCGTCTTTCGGTGGGTCAACGACAATTGATTTCGTTTGCCAGAACCTTGTTGGCGGATCCTGCGATTCTGATTTTAGATGAAGCAACTTCTTCGGTGGATGCCTATACCGAACTCTTGATTCAAAAAGCATTGGACCGTTTGTTGACCGGTAGAACGGCTTTGGTCATCGCACATCGATTATCGACGATCCGCAACGCAGATCGTATTTATGCTTTAGATAAAGGGCACATCGTGGAGTCTGGAAACCACCATGAACTCTTGCTTCGAGAAGGTGGCGTATACCGTAAGCTTTACGAGATGCAGTTTAAGGACCAGGAAGATTACAACGCGGTGAATAAGTAGAGAAGAGTGTTTATAATGAAACGAGCATTGGTCTATTGCAAATGCGCAATAAACCAGTGCTCGTTTCATTCTAATTCTTTTGTTTTGTCAAACTTCCTTGCTCTTAAAGGAAGAATGAGATATAATACAAACGAAATAGCTCATAGTATAGATCCGAGAGAGAAACACGAATATGCTCTCAAGCAACTATTCGGTTTTCAATAAATTCGGATGCGATTTGATTAAACCGACATTCACAGTTGCTTAACATTTGAAAAAAAGGAGATTTATAACATGCGTGCTTTATTAGATACGAATATCATTATTCACCGCGAAAACAAGCGCGTGACAAATTACAGTATTGGACACTTGTTCCGTTGGCTGGATAATTTGCGATATGTTAAAGTAATCCATCCATATTCTATTGAGGAAATACGAAAATACCGTGACCCTGAAACTCAAGAGGCTCTTGGAGTAAAACTGGAATCATATAATAAAATTCAAACAATCAAGGAGCCGGATATAACGTTTTTGAGCCTACTAAACGAATCAGATAAGACGGAAAAAGACTTGATCGACAATACATTGCTTTATGAAGTATATCTTCGACGCGTTAATATACTGATTACCGAAGACAGACGGTTACGGGATAAAGCTAATAAACTGGGTATTGGTGATAATGTGTTTTCAATCAACTCGTTTATCAGCAAAGTCTCAGCGGAAAACCCTTCCTTAATTGAGTACAAAATGCTAGCTGTAAGAAAGACTCTTTTCGGCAATGTAGAGGTAGGCGATACCTTTTTTAACAGCTTTCGTGTAGACTATGATGGATTTGATCAATGGTTTTTGAATAAGTGTGATGAAGAAGCATATATCTGTAAAAATGATGAGGGAGATATACTTGGATTTCTATATGTAAAAACCGAAGGGGTAAGCGAAAATTATTCAGATATACAGCCTCAATTCAAACCAAAACGACGACTAAAAGTAGGGACTTTCAAAGTTGAGTCTACGGGATTTAGATTAGGCGAAAGATTCATTAAAATTATTTTTGACAATGCGTTACAGCGTAATGTTGACGAAGTCTATATTACTATGTTCACCGATAGAGATGAACTGACACGCTTGTATGAGCTTTTACTACGTTGGGGTTTTATCAAACATGGAACGAAATTATCTATAGACAAAAGGGAATCGGTCCTTGTAAAAAGAATGAAAGAATATGATTCTTGTCTTTCCGTAAGAGAGAATTTTCCCAATATTCTATATAGTTGTAAAAAATACGTTTTGCCAATCTATCCACAATATCATACTTCATTGTTGCCAGATTCAAAACTAAATAATGAAAATGAGGTAGATTTTTTAGGTAGCGATCCACATCGCTATGCTCTGCAGAAAGTGTATATTTCATGGGCCCCCGTCATTGGAGTAGATCCTGGTGACCTGATACTTTTTTACCGAACAGGAGAAGGAGTAAATAAAAGGTATACTTCGGTTGTATCTACAGTAGCCTTGGTTGATGAAATCATTACAGGCATCAAATCAGAAGATGACCTACTCCAGCTGTGTCAAAATCGAAGTGTATTTTCTACCGATGAACTGAAAGACTTTTGGAGAAAACACCGCTACAATATAAAAATTCTCAAATTCATCTTTGTAAAGAGCCTAACAAGACGGTTGCCTTTAGATTACCTTTGGACCAATCGAATAATACCTCTTCATAAAGGTCCTCGCCCATTTACACGAATAACTGATGAGCAATTTGAAATGATTTTACGAGATTCGAAAACCGAATTGACTTATATAGAAAGTTGAGGCGACAGCATTGAACTCCATTTTATTATCAATTCATCCGAAATATGTAGAGAATATTTTGAGCGGAGCGAAAAAATTCGAATACCGAAAACGGTTAGCCAGTAACAATATTGAGTATATTTATATTTACAGTACATCACCAGTTATGAAAGTTGTCGCAAGAGTTAAAGTAACCGATGTATTACAAGCTTCACCAACTGCATTATGGGAAAAGACAAAGACCGCATCTGGGATAAGTCTACAGGCATATAGTGAGTATTTTGAAGGATGTAAATCGGCTTATGCTTATGAGTTGGGAGATATTCAGGTTTATGAAACTCCTAAATATTTGCATGACTTTGGAGTTAACACTGCACCGCAGTCCTTTGTATATATTGATGGTGATACTATGTAACTCAGGTGTGAACCATCCTTGATTTTTTATATTCTATGAGAGATGAATCTTAAAAAAATGTAGAAACCCCTCTTTGCACACCATTTGCTGACAAAGAGGGGTTTTCGCGCCCGGATTTTTTAAATTCGGTATGTTACGCATATAATCTAAATTTTTGCTTTAACTTGCCACATATAGTAAAAAGCTGTATAATATGACTAAAAGTCTTAATCCTTGTGTCTAATTTCACCTTGAATTCTGCAGAGGAGAGGGTGTCCAATGAAAAAATTGACTGAAGAAGATATTAAGAATCGTCATATCACTCCGGCAATTGAAAGCGCTGGTTGGGCGAAAACTCAAATTCTCATGGAATATTTCTTTACAGATGGCCAAGTCCACGTCAGAGGAAATACTGTTCGTAGAGGGAAACGCAAAAAAGCTGATTACCTACTCACACATAAAGATGGCCAGATCCCGTTAGCGATTATTGAAGCTAAAGACGCAGAGCATACGGTTGGAGATGGCATGCAGCAGGCTATGGATTATGCTCAAATATTGAATATTCCATTTGCCTATTCTTCCAATGGCAGTGGCTTTCTTGAACATAACTTTTTCACTGGAGCCGAAAGAACGCTTGGGGTAGATCAATTTCCAACAGAGAACGAACTTTGGTTACGGTATCTCAAAGGGAAAGGATTGAATGCAACTCAAGAGAAGATTGTAATCGAAGCAGATCATTATGATTTCATTACACAAAAGAAACCACGGTATTATCAGAGAATCGCAATCAATAGAACTTTAGAAGCGATTGCAAGAGGGCAGAGACGAATCTTATTGGTAATGGCAACCGGAACCGGAAAAACTTTTACAGCCTTCCAGATCATTTGGAAACTGCTAAAAACCAAAACGACGAAGAGAATTCTTTACTTAGTAGATCGCAATTTCCTAATTGACCAAACCATGCAACAAGATTTCAAACCTTTCGAAAAAATCATGACTAAGGTTCAAAATAGGCAACTCGATAGTTCCTATGAAATTTACATGAGTTTGTATCAACAATTGGCGGGCGAAGACGAACAGGAACCGTTTAGAGAATTTCAACCGGGTTTCTTTGACTTGATTATTGTCGATGACGCTGTTATACTTGGACTAAATTAGTAAACCTATTAAACGTAAGGGTTTCACTGATTTAGTCCAATTTTTTTATGCCCAAATTAGCAAAATAACAGCAGTATTGAGGAGGTTTAGAAACGAATGTGTAAGATTATAGCAGTAGCGAACCAAAAAGGCGGTGTTGCCAAAACAACCAGTGTCAGAAACATGGCATATTCTCTTGGAGAACTTGGTAAGCGAGTATTGGCAGTGGACTTTGATCCGCAGGCCAATTTGACAGCATCTTTTGTGGATGACAGCACTTCTGTTCATACAACAATTGCAGAAGTTATGAACAAAGCTATGGATGAGGAAGAACTGCCAAATAAGGCAGAGTTTATTCATTCTCATGGCAAAGTGGATTTTATTCCAAGCAGTATTCATTTATCTGTTGTTGAAGCTAACCTGCGTATGGAAATGGGAAGTGAAAAATTGCTCTCAAATATCATGGAACCATTGCGCGAGGATTATGATTTTATCCTCATTGATACAAACCCCTCGTTGGGGCCCCTGACCATTAATGCACTATCAGCTGCAGATAGCGTTATCATTCCGATCAATCCTGAATATTACGCAACAATGGGACTTACAGACTTAACGAAAACCATTTTAAAAATCAGAAAGAGAATTAACCCAGGAATCCAGTTTGAAGGAATCTTGATGACGATGTGCGATATGCAAACCAATCTTCATAAGGAAGTCTGTGCTGAAGTTACAGAAGCCTATGGCAACGGGATGAAAATTTTTAAAATGCAGGTTCCTCGATCTATTCGAGTAGGTGAAGCAAATCGTTACGGCATGAGTGTCATAGACTTTGATAGGAAGTCAAAGGCAGGATTTGCATATGGTGAAGTAGCAAAGGAGTTGATAGCGAATGGTAACAAGACCAACAGCTAAGAAGGTTAAATCTCTTGATGAATTATTACAGGCTGCTGAACCTGCATTAACGACATCTAAATCAGAAGAAAATGGGATTTTGATGATACCTTTTGATAAAATCAAACCATTTCAAAATCATCCATTTCGGTTGTATAGCGATGAGCGATTGGACGACTTGGTAGAGAGCATTAAATCAAATGGGATTTTGATGCCGATGATCGTAAGAAGAATTGAATCTGACGAAAACGGCTATGAATATGAAATGCTTGCAGGTCATAACCGAATGAACGGAGCAAAACTGGCAGGACTTACAGAAGGTCCTTGTATTGTAAAGGACAGCTTATCTGATGAAGAAGCTCTCATGTATGTGGTAGAAACCAATGTAATTCAGCGCTCCTTTACAGATATGCTGCCGTCAGAAAAAGCAACCGTGCTTGCACTCAGGCACTCTAAAATGTTTTCTCAGGGCAAAAGAAATGACATCATAAACGAGTTAATATGGCTTGAAAATCCTGATTATAAAGGGAGTGACGAAACTTGTTCCCCAGTGGGGAACAAGTTAAAATCTCTCGATAAAGTAGGGATTGAATATGGACTTTCAAGAAATACTGTTGCCCGTTTGTTAAGAGTTGATAAGCTGATTGTTGGCTTGAAGAGCCGAGTTGACTGCGATGAAATTTCCCTGCGATGTGCGGTTGATCTTTCATACCTTGCTGATATGGAGCAAGAAGAAGTTGAAAAGGTTCTTTCGGAAAACGAGTTTAAAGTGGACATGAAAAAGGCCGAAATGCTTAGGAGCTATTCAGCAAACAGCAAGCTTAACGAGAAAACCACATATCAGATTCTATCAGGTGAAATAAACAGAAAACCAAAATCATCATCGGCTCCATCGATTAAAATCAAACATAAGGTTTACTCAAAATTTTTTTCGCCTGATACCAAGGCAAGTGAAATTGAAAAGGTGGTGGAAGAAGCACTTGAACTATATTACCAAACCCACCCTGACAGAAAGGAGGCTAACACTGCTTGAGAAAAGATGAAAGGTTAAAAACGATCTATGAAACAATCGCTCCCCATATTACCCGGAGCGAAAGTGCCTGGCGGGATTACCTTGCGTTTGCGTCTAAATTCTTCAAATACAGTTTTGATAATGCACTGCTTGTATATGCTCAAAACCCAAATGTTACAATGCTTGCACCTACAGCAGTTTGGAATAAGGTTGGAAGATACGTTAACAAAGGTGCGACAGGTATTGCAGTATGTGAATATGAAAACGCAAGACTTACTATCAAGCACTTGTTTGATGTTTCTCAGACGAATGGCAGAGATGTGATTGCAACAAACTGGCAGCTTGATGAAGATATGAGGAAGGGTATTGAACTGCGTCTTTCATATGGGCATAACATAAAGACAGCAGGTTTTGCAGACTGCCTTCGCCAAATCTCTTATGAAGCTGTAATGGAAAACCTGGACACTTATCTGCAAAACTTTCAGAATGACTTTGAAAATCACCTGTTTGAAGACCTTCCGCATGACGGGCTGGAAATGCAGCTTCAAGAACTTATCAGTGACAGTGTGTTGTACTTTGTAGGGAAAAGATGCGGATCAACCGATGAAGAAATGGAATTAGGATACGGAACAGCTACCGTTGCTCACTTTAATACTATTCCGTTAATTGCAAAGCTTGGCCATACTGTCACCGATATTTCCAAAGGTATCTTGATTGAAATTGAGAGGAATATAAAAATCATTGAGAAAGAAAGGAGAGCAGAAAATGAGCAAAATAGACGTGAGTTACACAGAGATAGACGGAGTGAATATTCCCAATATCCAAATCTCCAACAACAGCGAGGACGACAGGCCGCTGGGGAAATACGGCAGGATGGCAATGGAGTACCTCAAAGAACAAAATCCACAGCGATATATGATTTTGAAAATGGATGGCACTCTGATGGCGATCATGCACCGGGTACAAGAGGAAGCAGTGGAGAAAATAGAGCATATCATACAACAAATGTTGAAGTCCGATCCGATGCCGAACACCGAGGATATCATGGAGAGAACCAGACATATGAGCAGCCTGAGATCGGCAGCGGAAGAAATCGTCCTGAACGAACTGATTTACAAAGCGAGATAAGCAGTGAACCTTATATTCCAAATGTGGAGCTATCCGAAAAGAATGAGTCATTAACGGATGGCTCTTTTTTTATGCCAGAAAATGACCCCATCGGAGATTATAATATCCCTGATGAACTCTATGAAATGAAGGGAATTGATGAACCAAAGTTAAATGAAAAACTGCTCAAAGTTTTAGTGGTAGAACAGGGCAAAGCGCCTTATGTTGCTGAAATCCGTAATGGATATAAGGAATTTCAAAAACAAGTCGGTGGCGCTTTTACTACTATTGAAATTGCAGAAGGTATTGATGCAGTATGTGCTGATGATGTGGACTTTGACAGCACTTCTATTAACCGTATTGTAAATGGACAGCCGATTTTTGGAACATTTTTAATTGCAAGAGTTAATTATAATACAGGTGAATATGTTTCTTTGACCGATGTGGATATCGAGAAGTATTTTAAGCAATTTACATCTCCATTGATTGGTATTACTGATCTACTGCAAGAATTTGAGGATGCGGAAATAAGGCAGGAGGAAAAGTCAGGAGAGCCAAACTTTCAGGAGATGGGCTTTATTAGAATGATGCCGGTGGATCAAGTATCTCTACCTTCAACTAAAACAGCAATTCATGATAATCCCGCCTATTCTAATATTCAAGATACTTCAAAGGCTCATGAAGTTGGAATCATTGAAACAAAGCCAATGCAGAGCAAACAAATGAACTTGTTTGACACGATACCAAAAAGCCGTGAGGAGCAGCTCATTGAAATTGTGCTTTTTGAAGGCAGCATGGTGCAAGATGGTAAGAAGCGTATTTATGATTTTGCAAAAACTAATCCGACAGGTTCAGCATTTAGTGCGTTTTTGAAAGCCGAATATGGGGTTGGAGGTCATTCTGTAAATAAACAAGGGATCGGATTTGAAAACCACAACGGCACCGGTATTGAATTTGACTGGATCGATGAAAACGGAGAAAAGCATAAAACCAATATGACATGGCTGAGAGCTGCCATAGTTATCCGGAAACTGATTGATGAAGGACGGTATTTGGATTTAAAGGAAGTAAATATAGAACAAGATGAAAAGTTTAACTCGCTTAAAAACGAGCTTGAAGAAGTAAAGTCTGAGTTGCTTGAGTTTGAGAAGAAGTGGGAATCGGGAGCAATTTTTTCACATAAACAGTCGGAGTACTGGCAAGACCTTGAAGACTTGAAATATGAACTAGAAAAGGAACTTGCCGAAATAGAGCAATACCATACACCGGATAATAAAGATTTCGATGAAAAAGAAAGCAAACCGCAGGAGCAAACGGCTGAGAACATTTCCTTATCTGCTGAATCAAAGCCTGAACAGGCTCGTCATTCCAAGTTGAATTTCCATTATTCCGAGGATTATAACTTATATCCAAACGGAGCAAAAACCAAATATAAGAATAATATTGAAGCAATCAAACTCTTAAAACGGATTGAAAGGGAAAAGCGCCTCGCTAATCCCGAAGAACAGATTATCCTTGCACGTTATGTGGGATGGGGAGGCCTCGCCAATGCCTTCTCCGATACTGCATCAGGATGGGAAAATGAGTATCAGGAATTAAAAGTTTTACTTGATGACAAAGAATATGAGGATGCCAGAAATTCCACTATCACTGCTTATTATACCGAGCCGGAACTGATAAGACACATATATAATGCTTTTGAACAGTTTGGTTTTAAAGGTGGTAGGGGCAGAAAGATTCTTGACCCTGCGATGGGAACAGGAAACTTCTTCTCAGTTCTTCCAGAAGCAATTGCCGACACGCCTCTTTATGGTATTGAAATTGATAGCATCACAGGACGAATAGCAAAGCAACTATATCAAAAAGCCAATATTTATGTGCAGGGATATGAAATCACAAACTTTGAGGATAATTCATTTGATGTGATCCTTGGAAATATTCCATTCAATAATATAAAGCTGTACGACAAGAGGTATGCTGATGAGGATTTTCTGATTCACGATTATTTTATTGCCAAATCCATAGACCTTGTAAAACAGGGCGGCATCATTGGTTTCATCACAAGTAAAGGAACAATGGATAAAAGAGATACTGCGGTAAGGGAATATATAGCACAAAGAGCCGACCTGATTGGTGCCATCCGGCTGCCGAACAATGCATTTAAAGCACTTGCGGGGACGGAAGTTACGACCGATATTTTATTTTTTCAAAAGCTTGACCGTCCAAGAAAGGTTGATAAGTATTCTTTGCCTGACTGGGTTTTTACCAATACGAGAAAAACAGATTACATCAACCTAAATCAATATTTCCTTGAGAACCCTGATATGGTTTTGGGTGAAATGAAGCGCAGCAGGAATATGTATGGAAATGAGGATGGTACAGCCTGCATTGCACCGGAAGGACAAGATTTATATGAAGAACTTGATAAGGCCATAAATAAGCTCCGAGCAACCTTTACAGCAGAAGCAGACAAACCGATGGAAACCGCTGAGGAAGAATCAGTTAATGAAGCAACTAAGTTGGATGCTCCTAAAGGAACTAAAAACTATACCTATGTGGTGTTGGATGAAAAAATATATTATTGTGAGCATAACAAGTTGATTCTACAGGATTATACAGGGAAACGAGCCGAAAGGATTAAAGGACTTTGTGAAATCAGAGATGCGCTTTTAAATGTCATTGCTGTACAGACAAGGGATTACATGCCTGATGAGCTTCAAAAAGCGCAGAAAAAACTTAACAGCGTATATGACAGGTTCATTGAGCGATGTGGGTTTATCAATGACAAACCTAATATTGCAGTATTTTCGGATGATGACCAATTTCCACTATTGCGTTCTATCGAGGATCAGAGCGAGGATAAACAGTCATGGGTAAAAGCGCCGATATTTGATAAAGCGACCATTAAATCATACCGTCTGCCGGATAGAGCGGAAACGGCAAAAGAAGCACTTGAAATCAGTCTTAATGTCAAAATGAAAATTGACTTGCCGTATATGGCAAACCTGACAGGCAAAACTCCCGATGAGCTGATTGATGAACTTGGAGACAGAATTTATTTAAATCCACAGAAATACTACGGCAATTATTACGAAGGCTGGGAACTGAATGAAGAATACCTAAGCGGACAGGTCAAAGATAAGCTGCTATATGCAAAAATGAAAGCAGAAGAATATCCGGACCTTTTTACACGAAATGTAGAAGCATTAGAAGCAGTACAGCCTCCAAGGCTGTTGCCCGGTGATATAGATTTTCGCATTGGCTCTCCTTGGATACCGATTGAATATTACCGCCAGTTTATGCATGAAACCTTTGGTACTCCTTATTATCTAAAAGATGTTATTGATATTGATTATATGGAGTACACCACTCAATGGCGTGTTTTGAACAAAACTAAGGACGCCAGTTCTGTTAAGGTTAATAAGACCTATGGTACAAGCAGGGTAAATGCCTATCAGATTTTTGAGGACTGCTTGAACTTACAGAGTACAACAGTGCGTGACCCTGTACCTTATGTGGATGCAAACGGTAAAGAACAAGTAAAATATGTTGTCAATGCCAATGAAACCATGATCGCAAGAGCCAAGCAGAATCAAATTAAAGAAACCTTTGGAGCATGGCTGTTCAGCGATAAAGATAGAGCTGAGATGCTTCTTAATATCTATAATGAAAGGTTTAATACCATCAGACCTCGTGTATATGACGGATCTCACTTGATATTTCCCGGTATGAGTGATGAGGTAAAGCTGCGGTCGCATCAAAGGAATTTTGCAGCAAGGGTTATTTATTCAGGCACAGGTTTGGCAGGACATGTGGTTGGTGCTGGTAAAACCGCAGCCCTTATTGCATCAGGGATGTATCTGAAAAGCATTGGAGCCATTAAAAAACCGATATATGTTGTTCCAAATCATTTAACGGAGCAATGGGCGAAAGAGTTCTACCGTTTCTTTCCCCAAGCCAACATTTTAGTGACAACCAAGAAAGATTTTGATAAAGCCAACCGCAACAAGTTTGTTTCCCGGATTGCTATGGGTGATTACGATGCCATTATAATCGGTCATAGTCAATTTGAACGTATTCCTATCTCAAAAGAGCGCCAGGAAAAGCAGTTGAATGAAGAAATCAACCAACTCTCTTATATTATCAAAAAAATGCGTGATGAGAAGGGCGACAATTGGTCAATCAAACAAATGGTCATCTTTCAAAACAACCTCAAAAACAGGCTGACAAAACTTGCTGCAGAGGAAAAGAAGGATGACCTTTTAACTTTTGAACAGCTTGGTGTGGATTACATGTTTGTAGATGAAGCCCATGTTTATAAAAACTGTTTCAGCTATACAAAAATGAGAAACGTTGCCGGTATCGGTAAATCGGCAAGCCAAAGGGCTACCGATATGCTTTTAAAATGCCAGTATTTGCAGGAGACAAACAATGGGAAAGGTGTGGTATTTGCTACAGGTACACCTATTTCCAACAGTATGAGTGAGATGTATGTCATGCAGAGATACTTGCAGCCGCAGACGCTTCAAAAAATGGGCTTAAACTACTTTGACAGCTGGGCTGCCACTTTCGGGGAAGTCGTATCTTCTTTAGAAATAACACCGGAAGGCTCCGGCTACCGTATGAGAAACCGTTTTGCAAAATTCCACAACCTACCTGAACTCATGAATATGTTTCAACTCGTAGCTGATATTCAGACTGCCGATATGCTGAGTCTCCCGACTCCCGATATTGAGGGGGGTAAAGCAGCCATAATCGCAACCGAAGCGACACCAATTCAAAAAATGCTGATGGATACTTTTGTTGAGCGGGCTGATAAAATCCGAAACGGTGAAGTTGATGCTTCCACCGATAATATGCTTAAACTCACGAATGAAGCTAAGCTCATGTCTATTGATCCTCGATTGATTATTGAGGAAGCGCCGAATGATCTGGACAGTAAGCTGAATATTGCCCTTGACAAAGTATTTGATATATGGCAGAAGACCAAAGAAAAACGCTCCACACAGATTATTTTCTGTGATTCCGGCACGCCTAAGCCCGGACAGTTTAATGTCTATGACGAGATCAAGCAATGCCTGATTGATAAGGGCATTCCAGAAGAACAAATAGCCTTCGTCCATGATGCCAAGACTGATGAACAGCGTGAAGCATTGTTTGAGAAAGTACGCATGGGAGAGGTGAGAGTTCTCCTTGGAAGCACATCAAAACTTGGAACAGGGACTAATGTTCAGGACAAGCTGATAGCTGTCCATCATCTGGACTGCCCTTGGCGCCCAAGCGATATTGAACAGCGTGATGGCCGGATACTGCGTCAGGGTAACGAGAATCCTGTGGTAAGTATCTTTCGATATGTCACTAAAGGCACGTTTGATGCTTATTTATGGCAAATCCAAGAGCAAAAACTGAAATATATCAGTCAGGTCATGACAGGCAAGAGTATTTCCCGTTCCTGTGAAGATATGGACGAAACAGTCCTCTCTGCTGCTGAGGTAAAGGCCATTGCGACATCCAACCCACTACTGGCAGAAAAAATGGAAGTTGATAATGAAGTAGCAAGATTGAAACTGCTCAAAGCAAACTGGAACAATGAAAGGATTATTTTAGAAAGAAACATCGAAAGCCATTATCCAAACATGATTGCTCATTGTAAAGAAAAAATTGCAGCCCTGGAAAAAGATATTGAGCTGAAAAAGCAATCAATTGGTCAAGAGTTTTCAATGATTGTTGACGGTAAGACCTTCGATGAAAGGGTAAAAGCCGGGGAAAGGCTTATCATAATGAGCAAGCTCCATGATATTTCTGTAAGCGGAGAACCTTTGGAAGTCGGCACTTATCGTGGTTTCAAACTTTTATTTGTCCGATCTGCATTTGACCAGTTAGAAGTGCTAATCAAGGGTGCGTCAACCTATCGTGTTGAACTCGGTGATTCCGAACTTGGAAGTATTACAAGGATTGAAAATGCTGTAGAGAAAATCGACAGCATACTGGCACAGACTAAGCAAAAACTTGAGGATGCGACTATACAACTTGCCGAAGCCAAAAAAGAAGTAGTAAAACCATTTGAATTTGAAGAGCGCTTAGCAGAGTATTCAGCACGTCAGGCAGAGATTAATACGAAATTGGAGTTTAAAGAACTCAGGCAGCAGGAGGAGGTTATTATTGATGAAAACGGACAGGAAAGCGATTTACGGTATCCATCTGGTGACAGAGAGCTTGAACTTGCAATTGCAGAACGGGATATCTAAGGATGTAATTTTGAAGACATTTTAACTATTTGATAATAAAGGATGTGAGCATAATGCCGATGGTTGCGGTAAAACAGCCCTATGTTTTGTTCGTGGTAAATGATGATACGCCACAGCACCCCCGTGCGGAACAAGATAATCTTGGAACAATGATCTGCTTCCATAGCAGGAATAATCTTGGTGACGAGCACAGTTTTCGTGAGCCAGACGATTTTTTGATGAGTCTTTTGGAAGAAAAGCTGGGCGACTATGAAGAAGCTGAGGGAAAATTCGAGAAACTTACGGAGGAGATTGATATCTCTCTGTATCGAAATCGCTATGGTGCATACAGAAAAGCCATCCATGATAATATCTTGAACTTTCTTTCGAGCAGTTACGTTATCGAGCCTATTTATCTTTATGACCACAGTGGAATTACAATCAATACAACTGGTTTTTCCTGTCCCTGGGACAGTGGGCAGGTAGGCTGGATTTATGTTTCATACGATGACATACAAAAGGAATATGGTGTGGTCACTCCTGAAACCATTGAAAAAGCAAGACAAGTTTTGATCAGCGAAGTTAAGGAATACGATTATTACCTTACCGATCAGTGCTATGGATTTAAACTGTATGAAAGTAACGAGGAAATAGCAAGTTGCTGGGGCTTTATGGGTGAGATTTGTGATGTACAGAATGAAATAAAAGAGTATTTGCCGGATGACTGCAAGGATATTGTAGAGTCCCTTGAGTATCGGTATGACGATGCAGATATTGTAGATATTTTGGAGGAAATAAAGGAACCAGATGAAGAAATGGAGGTATAGCCTATGCAGACACAAACCCATAAGGCATATCGCCACTTTACAGAAGAAGAAATACAAAGAGCAAACTGCGTAAGCCTAATTGATCTTGCACGTCAGTATGGTTTTGAACTTGAGAAGGGAGGGAGAAAAGCACTTCATGCAAAAAAATCAGGTGGGTTGTACATCTTTAAAGACAGTAACCGTTTTTATCACTGGACTGCCGATGAAAAAGGCGGTCCTATTGATTTTGTGATGAAATACGGTAATGTAGCCTATCCCGAAGCCGTCGCACAACTACTTGGCGAACGTTATGAGCCGTATATTAAAACTGTAGCATCTTATGAAAAAGAAGAAAAAGGCCCGTTGATTATTCCTGATAAGGCAGAGAATTTTAAAAGAACCTATTGGTATTTGATTTCCATCCGAGGTATTGAACCGGAAATCGTATCCGTACTGATGAATGAAAGGAAAGTTTATCAGGAATCCAAATATAGAAACTGCGTATTTGTCGGATACGATGAGAGCAGCACTCCTAAGTACTGTTCCATGCGTGGAACCTATGTTGATAAGGCTTTCAAAATGGATGCCGTTAATTCCGATAAGAGCTATCCCTTTGTTATTGGAGGGAAGAGTGGTATGGTGTTTGTTTGCGAAAGTCCCATTGATGCCATGAGCCATGCAACCTTTGCAAAACTCTATGGACATGATTGGAGGCAGGATCACCGCATCTCTCTCGGATGTACCTGGGATGGCGCTCTTGAACGATATTTGCAGTGGCATCCTGAAATTAAGAAAATAGTATTCGCTTTGGACAATGACTACCTTGCTAAAGATAAAGACGGATGCTATAGAAACTGGGGCCAGATGGCTGCAATGAAATGGTGCGATAAATACAGCGAAAAAGGTTACGAAGTTGCAATTCACCATCCGCATCTTAAAGATTTCAACCAGGATCTGATTGAAACTCGAAAAGGAAGAACTGTGGATGAGCTTGACACCATGCGTGAAGATGAACTGAAAGCCGAATTTGAAAAGGATGCCGTTGATGAATCCAATAAGGAAATTGATATGGAGGAGATTGAACCATGAACTTTCTTTTCATTAGTATGAAACCTTCCCTTTTGGGAAGCCCCGAATCTAAAAGGGCTGAGGTCACAAGACCTATGCCCTTTTGAGGTAAGGCAGGAATAGTGGGGTTCCCACCCCACGAGAAAACAGCTTACCGGCAGTGCCGGTAACGGGGTTCTTGCAATATTTTCAGTCACCCAATGGGGTGACAAGCGGAAAGGAGGAGTATTGTGAAAGATAAACCTAAAAGCAACACTCCAAAAACTCAGAAAAGGTCAGTGGTTTTTTCTACCGATACTTTAGAACAGATTGAAAAGCTGGCAATAAAGAAGAATGTATTTGCTTCTGATATTATCAGAGAATTTGTGGAGAAAGGATTGACTATCAATGGATATGAAGAAAACATAGATATGATAACCGCCATCATTCATCAGGAAATTGAAACTTCAATAAAATCACTGGCTAACCGTCTTGCAGGAATGATTAACAGACTGACGATCATTTCAGCAGCAGGATACTATGCAAATATCGCCATTATATCGGACTTGATTGATAAAGACCGATATTCTTCCTTTGAAAAAATCGAAAAGCTGGCAAGAAAGCGTGCTTTGGTTTATGCCAATATGAAAAGTGCTGATGCAATCGCAGCCTTTATGGATGATGAAGAAATGAAGAAAGCAATTGCAGAAATTAAGGGAGGAACACCTGCTTATGTCGATTTTGATGTATAAGCAGAGATTCCGTCCTCCCAATTATAAAAAAACACCCAAATGCAATTATGCCCATATCCGATATATCTCTACTCGTCCTGGAGCATCAAAGAGTGAGGGTATGCGTCACGGGTTGTTTGGCAAACTTTCTCCCGGTAACCTGATAGAGTTTGAAACCTGGCAAGAGGTAGCAAGAGAAGTGCGGGAGCTGTCATATAAAAAGGTTAATATATTTAGAAGCGTCATTTCATTTACGCCACAAACAGCAACCGAATTGGGCTTAAAAGATCATAAGGCATGGGAGGATTACATTGAGAAGCATATTGCAGTACTTGCTCAAAAAAATGGCATCAGTCTTAAAAATCTGTCCTGGGTTTGTGCACATCACAATGAAGTCAGTCATCCTCATATCCATATAGTCTTCTGGGACAAAAACCAAAAGACTATGAAGAATTTTGTTAAACCGGAAGTAGCCGACAGCATTCGTATACAGCTCATAAAGGAAACCTTTGCAGATAAAATTGCGGATTATTGCAAAGCTAAGGATATCAGTAAATCAGCACTAAAAGAAACTACAAATCTATTGGTAAAAGACTTTGATGACTATATGAAGTCTATTTATCCCAAGGAATATAAAAACTTAAAAGAACTTGTAGGGAAAATTGATGAAGATGATTTAGCGGCCATTCCACTTGATGGAGTATTGAACGGTATCAATCTATCTCCATTATCGGTCCGTCTGTTTCAGCTTAAAGACATAATGCCGAAAAAGGGGAGGCTTTATTATCAACTACTTCCAGAAGAAGCAAAAGAGGTAATTGATGAACTGATAGCTGATATAAAACAAAATGTCCCCTATATTAAAGATTTAATAGATGAGTATGCAGAGATAAAGTCAAAGCTTGCCATGCTTTATGATACAGACCCTGAAAACATCAACAGGTACAAAGTTAAGGCAGTAGATGAAATGGACAAACTGATTGCCAATAAAGTGCTTGGTGTTGTCAAAACAATATTAAATAAGGAGCGTGAACTTTCAAATGTAGAATTTACTGAAGCCAGAAGAGCTTATTACACCGAACAGATGGTTTATGAAATTTTGATTATGCTGGAACAAAACACATCAGATTTAAACATGGATTATGATGATGCAGAAAAAGCAATGAGCACGGAGTTGTCGAAAAGGGCAAAAAAAGAACTGTATCTTAAAAACAGGGACAAGGGTATGGAGAAATAAGCTTTCCATATCCTTTTTGATTAACAGGAAAGGACAGTGATAAAATTTCTGACTTATAACAATATAAATATCCTGAATGAAAGGGTGATAATTATAATTTCAAAAAAGCAATTATACAGCGAACTTTTTAAGCGGTTAAAAAAGGTTCAGCTAACCATTAAAGAACCTGAAGTATCCGATGTTACAGCAGAGATTTTTAGCGATACAGGAGGGTTGGTAGCCATTATAACCGCAGATGACAGGCTGATATATATTGGCTGCCAATACGAAAGTGCCAATATTATTATGGAAATTGCTTCGGACTTAAAAAAGCAGTTTAATCTATCCTCAGATTTGCCTGTTAAGCCGATAGGGAATCTGCCAAATGGGTATATGAAGCTTTATGAAGTCGGAGACATTGTAATGGGTTGCCGGTTGTCCCCTCTAATTGGTTATGAGTATGCTACTTGGAAAAAAGGAATGGATTACGACAAGTCGGAAGTCTATTACTATGCTCGGCAGTTTTTATGTTTTAAAGAAGCACAACAGGATTTTGCAGAAAGATGCGGCTTTATAGAAAAACAGCAAAAAGTTAAAAGGGATAACCTGTTTTCCAATGCCGAACTTTCACTTCTGCTATCTTGCTGTATCGAACGTGTAAAGTTAGATGCTGCACTTACATCAGAGGTAGAGAAAGCAATTGGCGATGTTATCTACAAAATTGAGCAGACTTTGCCTGCCCCACCGACAGATGGTGAACAGGATTTTGAGAGTGAGAATGTAAGGTGCCTTCGATGAGAAAATTTAGTAACGAACTGTATATTAAAACAAACGGAGGAAATTGAATATGAAAAATACATTAAAACAGGCGATGGCAATTGTTGCTGCTATCGCTCTTATTTTAACCCTTTTTAGCAGTGCTGCTTATGCTGCTTTTAAAGTGTTCCCTGATGCTTCGAATCACTGGGCAAGAGAAACCATTGAAAAGCTTTCACAGGAAGGCATTGTAAACGGATATCCTGACGGCACGGTCAGACCTGATGCGACTATTACCCGTAGTGAATTTGTAAGTCTGCTGACTTATAGCTTAAAGCTGGAGGGTTATGCCCACACTGGTCCCGATACCTTTGATGATACAGACAAGCATTGGGCAGAGAGCTTTATCGAAGCTCTTGTCAAAAACAAAGTAATAGCAAAAGATGATTACGGAAAAGATTTTAAGCCTAGCCAGCCTATCAGGCGTATGGAAATGATCCGCATGATGGTACGTTCCATAGGCAAAGAAGATATGGCTAAAACTATGACAGAAGATACGCCTTTTATTGATGACGGTCAGATTACCAAAGAAGATAAGGGATATATCAATGTTGCAGAAAAATATGGTTTGTCCTATGGTTATCCCGACAAGACCGTGCGTCCTATGGCATACAGTACCAGAGCGGAAGCCTTTGCAATGATTCTTCGTCGTTCTGAGGCTATAGAGCGTATCTCACAGGAACAGGCAGAAAACAATAACGATCAGGAAAAAACCAAGCCGGATGAGAAGTCAAACAACAGCAGTAACGGTGGTGGCAGCACAAGCTATCCTGCTGCAAAGGTAGAAATTTCAGTGCCCAATTACAGCCATACAGATACACCATTTGAGGTAAAGACCACTTTAAGCAATGTAAAAAATCTTGAGTGGACAATTCAGAAAGAAGATACAGAGTCACTTGCAACGGATGATTTGGAAGGAGCACTCAACAAGGATGGCGGTAAGATTTGCATCAAAGCGGCGGGAGATTATAAAATAACGGCTACCGCAACCAATTATGGCAATAAAAAATACACTTTCAGTAAGGAAATCAAAATCTATCCTGTACCAGATATAAGCATTGATCTTAACGGTAAGACGCATATCGATAAAGAGGTTGAAGTCAAAGCGGTGGTACAAGATAATAAAAATGTAACATGGCGTCTTTTTAAGGACGGAAAGCAAGTAAAATGGGGTGAATATATTGAGGGCAATCTGAATAATGATGGAGGTTCTATCAGCTTCAAGGAAAGTGGCAGTTACTCCCTTGTTGCCGCCATCATTGATGAAACGAACCGAGAGTTCACAGCAAAAGCCGATATTCAGGTCTATCCTGTGCCACAGTTGACACTAAATTTGCCTAAAACAGCACATACCGATTCAACGGTAAACGTAACGGTAGAAAGCAAGGATTTAGGGAATCTGGATATTGTCTGGCAGCTTGAAAAGGATGGGGAACAGGTTAGTTTAAAGGACTGCATCAATGGAAATCTTACCAATGAAGGTGGCAATATTCAATTTAAAGAAAAAGGTTGGTATGCTCTTAGAGCTGTTGTCATTGACATAACGGGCAGAAAATTTGAAGCTGCTGCGCAAATTACTGTTTACCCTGTGACGAGCTTTACCTTTTCCCTGCCTGCAACAACCCATACCGACAAAGAGATTGCCCTAATGGTGACATCCTCCGAAATCGGGGATATGAAAGCAGTATGGAGCATTACCAAAAATGGTAAGGATGCGGCACTTTCAGACTGTATCGACGGATCGCTTTCCAATGAAGGAGGTACTATCCGTTTTAAAGAAAAGGGAGTTTATACCTTAAATGCTGTGTTGGTTGACTCGACAGGCAGGGTATTTTCTGATGAGGCAAGTACAGTTGTATATCCGGTGGCAGTTACAGGCTTTTATTTGCCGGAAATTGCACATACAGATACCTTTGTAGAAGTCAAAACCTCATTCCTGGAAACACAGGGGCTTGAGGTTCGCTGGAGTTTGACGAAAGATGGTAATGAGATTAATTTGAACGACTGTATTGAAGGAACGCTTAACGATAACGGAGGTACTATTCGCTTTAAGGAAAAGGGGGACTACCATTTAAAGGCGGCGGTGATAGATAGCACCGGACGTAGTTTTGAATACACTTCACCAGTTATGGTTTATCCCGTGATAAGCATGGACTTTACAATAGAAAAAACCACTCATACAGATAAGCCAGTCACAGTACAAACACAGCTTATTGAAGCAGGTAAGCTCCCTGTCGTATGGAGTGTTACCAAGGACGGAACGGAAGTTGCTGTTTCCAATTATATCGAAGGCAGTCTCGGAAATGATGGAGGAAATATCCGCTTTACTCAAAAAGGCAGTTATACGCTGACAGCTACTATTTCCGATGAAACGGGCAGAAGTTTTAAAAATAGTAGTGAAATCAAGGTATATCCGGTTCCGCAGCTTGTATTTACTTTGCCTAAAGCTACTCATACCGATGATATTATTACCGTCAACACTACAACTGCTGATATGGACGGATTGACAGTTAAATGGTATGTGGACAATATGCAAGGTTTTCAGGATTGGGATACCTATATTGACGGCACACTTGGGAATAATGGTGGAGACATTCGTATCAAACTTGCCGGAAACTATGGCATTGAAGCAAGTGCGACAGATGAAACCGGAAGAGTATTCCAATTCAATTGTGAAAATAAGATCGAGATTCTCCCTGTCCTCTCCATAGAATTTAATCTTCCTCAGATTGCCCATACAGATACGGATATTGATATTCGCACTACAGGCGATATGGGAGTGCTACCGATTGAATGGAGTTTAATGAGAAACGGTCAGCCTGCTAAATGGGATGAGTCAGTCAATGGAACGATGAATGAACAAGGTGGGAAAATCCGTCTAATGCAGGAAGGTGAATACCTCCTTACCGCAACAATGACCGATGCTTTAGGAAGAATTTTCAGCTATAGCGCACAAATCAGCGTTTACCCATTGATAAATTGTGATTTCTCGATGCCGAGCAGTGTACGTACAGGAGTGCCATTTGAAGTAACAGTCAGTCAGGCTGCAAATCCTGGTGGCAAAAATATTGTTTGGAGCCTTGAAAAAGACGGGCAATCTATACCGTTGGATGGCAATATACAGGGTAATTTGGGAAACCACGGCGGAACTGTGACAATCAGTACACCGGGAAACTATATTTTGAGTGCCACCGTTGTTGATGAGCTTGGCAGAACATTCACCTCAAAACAGAGCGTTGAAGTAATTAATACAGCTCCCACAAAGCCGGTTGCAAACGCCAATGTAACCCGTACATTTAGTAGTGGTAAATTTCTTGTTGAGATTTATGCCAACAGCAGCGACCCCGATGGAGATGAAATTACTTATGAATATAGTGGAAAGGCTGAAGATAACTATTATACCGTTGGTAATCATACGGTAGGGGTAAGAGCAAAGGATAACTATGGCGGTGTTTCCGACTGGACAGACGTAACCTTTACTATCAGCAATGCAGCACCGTCAAAGCCAACTATTGTGGCAAATGTTACACGAAACGCAAAAGACGGGAAATTTCTTGTCAATGTTTCTGTTAATAGCACCGATGCAGATGGTGATGAAATTATCTATGAATACGATGGAAAGGCTCAGGACAATTACTATCCTGTAGGTACTCATACGATAAAAGTAAGAGCAAAAGACAACTATGGCGGTATTTCCGAGTGGTCGGATGTGGTCTTTACTATCCAAAATTCTGCACCTACTGCACCTGTGATTACCAGAACGCCAGACGGAAACAGTGTTACACCAGGTACACCTGTTAAAATCACAGCAACTTCCAATGATGCAGATGGGGATGCCATTACCTATGTTTGGGAAAACCGTCCTGCTGAAACTTATGTTTATCAACTGGGCAAAAATGTAGTGAAGGTTAAGGCAGTTGACAGTACCGGAGCTGAATCATCATGGTCGGCTATTGTATTTTTCGTGGCAGATTCCACAAATGGCGGCGGTATGGTACTTACTGGCCCGGATTCAGTTATCATGGAAAACGGGTTGGAGGGAGCTACTATTACGCAATACACCTTTACTGTACCGCCTGTCAGCGGACATAGCGGAAGTGATTTTGGACGAGTAAGGGGATATAACATTAAAACAAATACATGGGATCAGCTTGACTATCAAACAACCAAAAATGGTATAACGTTCCAAAAAAATCTACCGGCAGGTACTTATTCCAAGCTAGAGTTTTACTACTATACTAACCATGATTGCATGTATAACAAGTCTAACATTACCTATTCTGTAAATTACTATTTTGATTAGATAGAAACATGATGATAACCGCCTTGAAAAATATCAGGGCGGTTATTCTTCTTAATGGAGGTGTATTTATGCGGACTAAAATGGATTTCTACAGATGCTTTTTTGAGCAGCTTGCAAGGCGTGGCTTTGATGTGAAACGGTCAACTTCCTCCGATTATCTTGCTGATATTTATTATAAAAATCAGCTTATAGCATTTTATACCAAAGCTGATACGATCGAGCGAAACCCGTTTGTTTCAGTTAAGGAAAAAGTTTTTAATTTATTGGAGGAAACCGCCAAGAAAACGGCAGTTGAAGCCGGTATATGCACTGAGTGTCCTTATACAGAAAAGGATGAGAAACTCAAAAACGGTTCATATAAGCTGGCTGAATATAACGGTGTAGTTTTAGCCTGTAAGCTGCATCACCTGTTTGGTTATGTATTTTCAACCTATCGCATGGCTCCTGAGAGTGAACAGCCACTACAAAGACAATTTTTCTACAATAAAGAATCAGCCACACAGGATTTTGCCATCCGTTCCGGTTTGGTGGATGAAAAGGCTCTGTTTACCGAAACAGAGCTGATGATTCTTCATTCTAATCTTGTCAAGCTTACGATGCTTGATAATAACCTTTCCAATGACGATATGCTTTCTGTCGGTAGAATGATTGAGAAAATTGAAGACATTGTTCCCGAACTGCAAGGCAGGGATTATGACTTTGACTTTGAAGATGAATTCAGGCAGGACATGGAGATTGGAGGTTAAGCATGGGAAATAAGAGAAATCAAGTAATTGCTATAGCAAGGTTTCTGGCTTATAAGGCAGAGCTAAACAAGCATATTGAAAATATGTCGGAAGAACAGTATATGCAAAACCCTGTCGGGCTGGATGTTGGGCAGTATGTGGAAGATATGATGAAATATTGTACAGAACATACAGTCGATACTGTATTAAAGAATCAGAATGAAATGATAGCAAGGCTCGGCATGGAATATTTGAGTGCCATTGCCTTTATGCCTTATATAGACGGAGGTGAAACATATGTCGGACAGCAGGTCTAATCCGAACATATGGGGAAACATCATTACCTGTGGAGAGATTGCTATCGGCATTTATGAGATTGTTGGTGAATACAAAAAGGGGCTGATGATGCCAAAGAAAATGGCGGAAGAAATCCTGCCTCAAACTGTTATTGATATGGCTCAGAAAGATGGTGAAAATCTCTGTTTTACTGATGAGCTTTCTTCTTCCATTGTCGCTGATGAACTCATAGAGCAAGGCATTGTAACCAATCCTGAATTTATTGCCAGACAGGAGGCTTTAAAGCAGCTTGATGATGCCGGGATGGACACAGGGTTTGAAACCTTTAATGAGATTGATTTTGAACTTGAGATTGAGAGGTGAAACGGCTTGAAACTGGTATATATCTGTTCCCCGTTAAGGGGAGCTATTGAAGAAAATATCAAAAAAGCGCACCGATACTGTGAGTATGCTGCCGGATGCGGTGTAATACCATTGGCTCCTCATACGATTTTTACAGCCTACCTGCAAGATACCATTCCAGAACAGAGGGCACAGGGCTTAAAAATGGGGTTGGAACTGTTAAAGCGCTGCGATGAAATTTGGGTGTGCGGGGATGAAATATCGCAGGGGATGCAGGGTGAAATTGATTTGGCAGCCAAGCTGCATATCCCGACGATTTATGTTCTGGACCATCATTTTGAGGAGGGGTTAAAAATCAGACAGAGCAGCAAGGCACTTGATATGGATGACTGTATTACTGGAAGTGACAGGGATGACTATGAAAATAATATTTTGGTGCTGAATCCAGAAGCATTGATTAGTAACTGCCGGACGGCAGAAAATAGTTTGTGGGTTGCTTATAACGGTTTTGGCTGTACTTATGGGGCGAGAGGTCAGGCGGTATATGCCAAAAACCTTTTTGACGGACGGGAGGCACGCTGGGAACGAGCTGACTTCTTGGGTATAGTAAAGCCGGAAAGCCTTAAGAAGTGGCTGGAAAATACGCCGATCAAGAATGAGCTTGCAGAAACGCTTATATTGGAACAGGAGAAAAGTGAGGATTTGGAAAGATGAAAACAAAACCGAAGTTGATCATCTGTTCTATTATTTTCACGGCTGGAGGGTTTATTAACATCTTTTTTTCCACCGCTGTCCATATGTTACTATCAAGGCAGATGACTATATTGAAGCTATTGCCAATCAATGAATGTTTAAAAAGTATATTTATAAGCAGACAGCATTTGATGCTGTTTCTTTGTTTACAGGGATTTGCTTTGGTTATGGCTGTAATGTATTTCTTCACAAATTTACGGCCATACCAATCCGATTTAGTAGAGATAACACCGGATATAAAAACCCCAGTACCAGTCGGACAATATCAGCATGGGTCCGCAAGGTGGCTAAAAGATAAAGAAAAGGATAAAGCCTTTGACAGCTTTATCCTGGACCCGAGCCATCCTCAAATAGTGGAGTTGATTAAGACTGGTTATGATGGATTGGAGTTTATGAAAGAAAAAGAAGGCTAAGCGATTATATTAGTTCATGGATTTAATATAACTGTTTATTCTCAATGATTTGAGTTAGTTGAAAGGAGTTGATGCCTATGAGTGAAATTACCCAACAAGGAGGTGTTGTTATCGGTGTAAAGAAAGAAGGCAACAAAGAACGCATCTATTTTGTTGGCGAGGACAGCCATCTGCTATGTATTGGTGCTACCCGTTCCGGTAAGTCTCGAAATCTGGTAGTTCAATCTATCTGCACTCTTGGACTTGCAGGGGAATCCATTGTAGTCAGCGATCCAAAGGCCGAGCTGTTTGACTATACATCTGAATTCCTTAAGAAACTCGGCTACGAGGTTCTGGTTTTGGATTTCAAAAACCCTGCGAAAAGTCAGCGGTATAATCTACTGCAGCCAATCATCAATGCTGTTAATGCAGGTGATACCGATAAGGCTGAAATGCTGGCATGGGATTTGACAAACAATTTTGTTGGCAAACCGGAAGGTGAAAAGATCTGGACCAATGGTGAATGTTCCATTATTGCAGCATCTATACTCTGTGTGATATGTGATAACAAGCATCGTCCAGAGTATCAGAACCTTACCAATGTTTATTGGTTTATTGCTGAAATGGTCAAGACAATCGGCAATAAAATGCCACTGCTTGAATATGTTAAAAAGCTTCCCCCTGCTCATCCTGCCAAAGCCCTACTATCTATTTCTGATGTTGCACCCAGCAGGACAAGGGGAAGCTTTTATACTTCAGCTTTGACTACACTCCGATTATTTACGAGCAAATCTATTTATGCCATAACCCATATGAGCGATTTTCAGTTGCAGGACATAGGGCAGAAAAAGCAGGCATTGTTTATTATTCTGCCTGATGAGAAAACCACCTTTTATCCGGTGGCATCGCTGATAGTATCACAGCAATATGAATTGCTTGCCAATTTAGCTGATATAAGGGGAGGTCGATTAAAGCAGCGTGTCAATTTCATTTTGGATGAATTCGGAAACTTTACAACCATCACTGATTTCACAAATAAGCTGACAGTCGGCGGTGGTAGGGGTATGCGCTTCAATCTGTTTATTCAGTCCTTTTCACAGCTAAAAGAGAAGTATGATGAAAATACCTCGGACACCATTAAAGCCAACTGCCAAACCTGGGTGTATCTACAAGCAGATGATATGGATACTTTGCGTGAGATATCGGAAAAGCTTGGTACTTATACTGTTTCAAGTTATCAATTGTCGTCAAACCACGCAAAATATTCCACTCCATCAAGTTCTCATAGTATCAGTTTAGTAGAACGGAAACTCTTGAATGTAGATGAGGTCAGGCGTATTATACGGCCTTATCAGATTGTCACTTCTCGTACGCATCCTGCTATCATGTATTCTCCGGATTTATCAGAGTGGTACTTTAACAGGATGTTAGGGCTTGGCGACAAGGAACACAACCGTAGACTTCGGGAGGAACGGGAGAAAAAGCGCCCTGCAATCACTAACACGAATGAGGAAATCGCATTATGGAATATCTGGATTTACTATCAGAAAGATATTATCAGGAAAATGCAATTACAAGCTCAAAAAGGTAATGGTGGATTTGCCAACAATGAAACTGATTTAGAATAATGAAAGGAGGACAAGTTTGTGAACATCAAAACCGTAAAGAAAAAATGCAAAAACCTTTGGAAAACGGCAAGTGCAGGAATGGTTGCACTTGCTGTTTCTTTTATGAGCACAATGCCTGCGTATGCCGACGACATAAAAGACAGCCAGATTGTCAAAGGAACTGAAAAACTGATTGGAGATGTTACTACCTGGTTAATGGTTCTTGCTCCGGTAGTATCAGGACTTCTCATTATCTATTTCTTCATCCGCAGATCAGCTGCAGATGAGATGGATCAGAAAAAGTGGAATAACCGTATTGTCGTTGCTATTGTTTCCTGTATCGGTGCGGTACTCGGTTCGGCAACACTTAATCTCATCGTTGGATATTATAAGTAATTCTAAAAACGTTTTACAGACTGTATAAGAACAGTCTTATTTTTACTAATTCATATTTTAAAGGAGGATTTATTCAATGAAAAACATTCTAAGAAATGCGGAAATCAAAGCTATGGCAACTGTTGGCAATGTAAAATCATCAGTCAATCAAATCTTTGGCAGAGCCAAGAGAGCACTTGCAAATCGTGAAGGGCAGGGCACACTCGATGTTGCAATTACCGTCCTTATTTCCATTGTGCTTGGGGCACTCATTCTTGCCGGACTGTATCTTATTATAAACGGTACAGTGCTGCCGACAATCACAGAACGCATCAAAGAGATGTTTAACTACAAGGGCTAAACGACTCAATCAAAAGCATTGGCGGTGCAAACGGCACCGCCAATGCTATTTTAAACAAAAAATCAGGAGGATTTTATGATGAACATCAAAACAGAAATCAAAAAGACATTCAAGGACAACGGTAAGTTGAAAGCAGTTGTAAATCTAATTATTGATGAAGGTTTTATCATCAAAAACGTGCGGCTGGTAAATGGAGCAAAGGGGCTTTTTGTATCCATGCCAAGCGGCAAGATTAAAGACGGAAGTTATGTTGAAATATGCCATCCGATCAAATCCAGTGTAAGAGAGCAGATAGAAAAAAGCGTATTGGAAGCCTATCAAGCGGTTATTACATCAACAGATAGCAATAACGAAAAGCACGAATAGCAGATACGAAAATCCTTTGGGGGTATCATTTAGGTACTCCTCCGGAAAGGGGTGATTGAGATTTGGAAGTCATTTTAGTAATGCTAATCGTTGCTTTGCTCAACGGCTCTATAGCCTATATCAACAATCTCTTAACCGATATAGTGCCTATGACATTGTATGCCGAACAATATATGACTGTTGTATCCAGTGTAAATCTTGCAGAAACTCTGTTTGACATTATATTTGGATTTGGTATTTCTTTGATTATCTTAAAGTTTCTCAAAAAAGGCTTTGAAACTTATGTAATGTGGACAGACGGTGATGCTGATGAAGAACCTCTATATCTGCTCACCAATTTTTTTAGGGCGTTAGCTGTTGCGATATGCTTTCCTACCATCTATGGATGGCTTGGCAGTATAGTGGAGGATATGACCAATAAACTCTTGATAGCTATTGGAGCAGCAACAAGCTACGATTGGCAGGCATGGGTAAATGGTATTTCTTCATTAGGGATAGTAACAGCAATTTTCGGGCTGATTTTTATTATCTGCTACTTCATGCTGTATTTCCAGTTCCTTATGAGGGGACTGGAAATATTGATTTTGAGGATCGGCGTACCTTTAGCCTGTGTTGGACTTCTTGACAATGATAAAGGTGTTTTTAAAACATATATCAATAAGTTTTTTCAGTCAACACTTGCTGTTGTAATACAAATATCTCTTGCAAAATTAGGCGTAGGACTGATGCTGAATATGCATATCTTTTGGGGAGTTGCTTGTATGGTATTGGCAATCAGAACACCGAGATTCCTGCAAGATTTTCTCATCACAACCGGTGGTGGCGGAACCGGTGTAATTAATAATGTATATCACAGCGTAAGGCTTGTCGGTATGGCGAAAAACCTGGCCAAATAGAGATGGTAAAGATGTTAGATGGTGACATACAAACTACAATACCTATATGAAAGGCGGTGACTAATCAGTGGTGACAATGGATGACATTTCAAATGCAATCATCAGCCTAGTACGAATAGGTTCAGCGGCAAGATTTATTTATTGTATGGTGCGCTTATCTGCTGCTGAGGAGGAAGCTGCCCAGTATAAGAAACGAGCCAAAAACACAGTAATTTTCTATATTATTGCCGAAAGCATTTGGCAAATCAAAGACTTGGTGCTTTATTACTATGCTTAAGGGAGGATGAAAATGGATGAAAAGCTATATATACCTATGGGAGTAAAAACTGAAACCGAGATTTTTCCCGGATTTGGACGAAAACAACTTCTGCAATCTGTTGTTGGATCAATCGGTGCAGGAGTTGTTGCTCTTTTTATATGGATACTTTCGCATAATGTTACACCTGCTGTAATTTGTATCCTTACGGGGATTATCGGTTCTGTCATGATGACCACAAAAGACCAGACAAATCTTTCGGTAGTGGATCAGGTTCAAAACATGGTGCGATTTGCGAGAAGCCAAAAATATTATCCATATGCTTATGGAGATGAATGGAGGATGAATAAATAATGAGCCATACTATTGGGACAAGAAGTGTGATTTGCCTATGGAAATGACCTTCATTGATTTTTTCTGTGGAATTGGCGGTTTTCGGGCAGGCTTGGAAGCTTGTGGGATGAGATGTATCGGACATTGTGAAATAGATAAATTTGCCGATCAAAGCTACCGGGCAATTTTTGATGTAAAGGAGGATGAATGGTTTGCAAAAGATATCACAGCAGTCAGACCTGAAGAAATTCCAAGAGCTGACATCTGGACTGCCGGATTTCCTTGTCAGGATATTTCGGTCGCAGGCAGCCAGCGAGGGCTTGACGGAAAGCGAAGCGGACTCTTTTTTGAAGTTGTTAGACTCATCCAGGGCAAAAATGCCGAAGATAAACCCCAATGGATTATCTTTGAAAATGTTAAAAATCTGTTATCCGTTAATCGAGGATGGGACTTTACAACCATTCTCTATACGCTGGCCACACTCGGCTATGATTGTCAGTACGGACTTCTTAATTCACGCAATTACGGAGTTCCACAAAATCGAGAACGGATCTACATTGTCGCTTATAAACATTCTGGAAACAAAAGTCCCGGAAAAATATTTCCTCTCACCGGAAGCGACGGAAAAACTCTTATCCAACTCATTGGGGGAATGCAGGGACAGAGAGTATACAGTCCCGAAGGTACAAGTGTAACCCTTTCAGCTCAAAGCGGTGGCTGGGGTGGAAAAACAGGGTTGTATTTCATTGACCTAAACAAAAATAGTAAAATAACCGACACGGCTCGCTGTATAAAAGCGAGATATAACGCCGGAATTACCAACCGAGGGGCTGATAATTCCGGCGTTTATTATGCCTGTGCGAGAGCTGTCCTGACTCCGAACCGAATAGAGAAAAGGCAAAACGGTCCGCGCTTTAAACCTTGCGGTGAACCGAGTTTTACTTTGACAGCTCAAGACCGCCACGGTGTTATGCTCTGTGATTGTGAGAACTGCCAAAAAAGAATCAGAATCAAGGAAGCGACAAAACTGGGGTATGCAGAAGCCGGATGCGGTGACAGCATCAACTTGGCTTTTCCTAATAGCAAAACAAGGCGAGGACGAATAGGCAAAGGTGTGGCACAAACGCTGGAAACCGGATGCAACCAAGGAACGGCTTTTATTGGCTGTGGCCGTATCCGCAGATTAACACCGAGAGAATGCTGGCGATTGCAGGGATTTTCTGATGAGATGTTTGATAAAGCAAGGACAATCAACTCTGATAATCAACTGTATAAACAAGCAGGAAACTCAGTAACGGTTACAGTGGTTTTTGCACTTGGGATGAAAATATTGGAAGTTAAACGGGAAATGGAGGGTGATGATTGTGGCAGATAAGGAAGGAGTAATAAAGAGAATTGATGAGGAACTCAAAAAGTTCGAAGAATCAGTCCCCGTAGCAAAGCGCGACGATATATTCTTTAATGATTTGCAAGTAAAAACTGCCTTTAGAAATGCCTTGTATAATACTCCGCTGACGGAAAGAATGGCAGGTCTGATTGAAAAACTGGATAACATTCTGGACCGTATGTTTGACTATTGGTCGGAACTTGATTTTGAAACTCTGAAACTAGATCGAAATGACTTCTATGAAGTAACACATCGCTTTCTTGAACAGTTGGACTATGATGACAGAGATCGTCAGCTTTATGAAAGAGCAAGCAACGAATATGCGGAATTTCTTGAAAACCTGAAAGGAAAAACACCACAGCAAATCATTGATGCGGCTTATGAGATTGTAATGAAAGCAGATATTTTGTCCTTGCTTGAATATCATGATTTGGACAAGAAGCAAATAAACATCCTGCTGACGATTCAAAATCCATTGGACTGCATTTATACCGAATGGCAGCACAGCGATTATTCCTATATGGATATGCTTCGTGACAGCATGAATAGTATGATTGACACACAGGAGCATGAACTGACAATTCATAATTATCATATTAGCGGTAAACCTCCTGCCATTATGGAAGACTATTATGCCGAGTATGAAAACGAAGAGCAGGAGATTCCCCAAGAAATTGAGGAAGAATTAGAGCAATGATGATTCTGATATTAAAAGGCGGAATGTTTGCCTTTCTGCTCATCTTGGCTGCTATATGGGACATACGAAAACGTGAAATTCCGGATATTATTTCGTTACTCATAATGATAATAGGATTATTGGCAATTGATCCTTGGGATGCATTTTCAGGGCTTGTTATCACAGGACTGCCGTATTTTCTTACGGCAATCCTGATACACAGGGATAACTGCTTTTCAATCGGTGGCGGTGATATAAAGCTGATGGCTGCTTGCGGTTTTGTGTTGGGTACACCCCTTGGTGCTATGCAAAGCGTCATTTCTCTTACTCTTGCTGTAATAGCAGGACTATATATAAGACTTTCGAGTAAAAGTAAAAAGCTGAACTCAATTACACTACCTCTTGCACCTTTTTTCTGCGCAGGAGGTATTTTTTCATACATGGCACTTTTACTGAGTGCAATCAATTAAAAAACAGGAGGACTATTGAATATGAATTTGAGTATTTTAAAAAACCGAACAGTCATCGGACTGATATGTATTTTCCTTTCCCTTGTCATTTGCTTTGGGCTTACGCCTTTATTTAACAGTGGATTGCGTGCACAAACGGAAATTGTCAGAGTATCATCAACAGTGAAGAAAGGTGAAGTGCTAACTGCTGACAAGCTGGAAATGGTGAAAGTGGGGGCATATAACCTTCCCGACAACGTTATTAAGAGTAAAGATAGTGCAGTCGGGAAATACGTCAATGCTGATTTACAAAAAGGTGACTATATCATTGCTTCAAAACTATCTGAAAAGCCCCTTGCCGAGTTTGAGTATTTGAATGATTTGAACGGGACAAAGGTTGCCATGTCCATTACCATCAAGTCTTTTGCTGCCGGCCTGTCAGGCAAATTGGAAGCCGGTGATATCGTAACCCTTATATCTGCAAATTATGATAACATGGGGAAAGCAACCATTCCACCTGAACTCCAATATGTAAAAGTCCTGGCAGTAACCGCAGAAACAGGCGATGATAAGGAATATGTTCCGCAAAAAGAAACCAATAGTGAAAACGAAGAAAAGAAATTACCTGCGACGATAACTTTGCTTGTCAATACAGAACAGGCTAAGGTACTTGCAGACCTTGAACAAAAAGGAAATGTTCATGCTACCTTGGTTTACCGTGGTACTAAGGAAAATGCCGACAAGTTTTTAGCTGAACAGGACAAACTCTTCGGAAAAAAGGAGGACGCCCCAAACACAGTTACAAGCGTCAAGCAGAATGAACAGAAAGAGGAGGGCAACACTGATGCAGAATAAAGGGAAACAAATGTTAGCGGTATGGGGAAGTCCAGGAAGTGGCAAAACGATTACCGCCGTAAAACTGGCAAAAGAGCTTGCGGATCAAAAGAAAAATGTGCTGATTCTGCTGTGTGATGATATCTGCCCTGCACTGCCTGCTATTTTTAAATCCAAAATACCGATTGATGTTTCTATAGGTGAAGTATTAACAGCTCCTAACATTACGCAGGAAGTAATTTTAAGAAACTGTGTTTCCTTTGATAAAAATCCGTATATCACTTTTCTTGGGTACAAAGCCGGAGAAAATCCATTTTCCTATGCTGAGTATAAGAAAGACCGGGCTATAGACCTGCTGGTCCTTCTTCGCCATATTGCTGACTATGTGATTATAGATTGTTCCAGTATCTTGACAGAAAGTATTATTTCAACAGTAGCATTGGAAGTGGCTGATGAAGTATTAAGGCTTGGAAGTTGCGATTTAAAAAGCATATCCTATTTCCGTTCCGTATTGCCACTGCTTAGTGAGCCTAAATTCGATACAGACAAACATATTAAAGTGCTTTCAAATGTGAGGCCGACACAGGATGGCGAAGAATATAAGAATGCTTTTGGCGGTGTTTCCTATACTTTACCTTATGTACAGGCCATTGATGACCAAAATTCTACTCTCACACTTTTTGAAAGTATACCCGGGAAAGCTTCAAAAATATATGATCCTGTCATAAAGTCAATTGTAAAGGCGGTGTTTGGTGATGAGTAGAAATATAGGCCTGTTCTATAATGTGGCTAAAAACAAAAAAGAATTTTCTGAGGTTCTAAAAGAAATACAGGAATACTTATCAAGTAAATATTCCACCATGATTGCATATAACCCGGCAGAACAGAAACAACAAATAACTGCGTATATCGCAAAATACCTTACCGATTACAGATTGGGCGTAGTAGGCATGAATGGAGAAGAACTCGTTGAGCGCCTGTACACAGAGATGGCAGAGTTCTCTTTTCTAACCCAATATCTTTTTGCAACCAATATTGAGGAGATTAATATCAACAGTTGGAAAGATGTCAAGATAACTTATTCAGATGGAAGGGTTCTCCCTTCCTCTGAAAAGTTTAACAGCCCCGAACATGCCGTTGATGTAGTCCGCAGATTACTTCACAAATCCGGTATGATACTCGATAATTCACAGCCCGGTGTGGTGGGGCATCTTTCCAATAAAATCCGTATTACTGTTTTAGGAAACCCTATTACTGATGCTGATAAGGGCGTGGCTGCTTCAATCCGTATTGTTAATCCTCAGAGGCTGACGAGAAATGATTTTATAAAAAATAGTACTGCCACTGCACAGATGTTGGACTTCTTAAGTACCTGTTTGAGGTACGGGCTGTCAATGTGTGTAACCGGCAGTACCGGTTCGGGCAAAACCACTTTGATGAGCTGGCTTTTATCTACCGTTCCAGATGAAAAACGTATTTTTACAATTGAGAATGGCTGTCGGGAATTTGACCTTGTAAAAGAGGATGAAAAGGGCAATGTTATCAACAATGTGGTGCATACCGTCACCCGATATTCGGAAGATCCCAAGCAGAATATCGACCAGGAAAAACTTTTGGAGTATGCCCTTACTTGCAACCCTGATGTTATCTGTGTCGGTGAAATGAAATCGGCAGAGGCTTTTGCAGCACAGGAAGCAGCTCGAACCGGCCATGCCGTTATCACTACCACCCATGCCAACAGTTGTACCGCCACATACCATCGTATGGTAACACTGTGTACCCAGAAATATGATATCAATGATAAAACTTTATATAACCTTGTGACAGAAGCCTTTCCGCTGGTTATGTTTGTCAAGAAGTTAGAGGATAACAGCCGTAAAGTCATGGAAATAACAGAGTGTGAGATTTGCGAAGACGGGACACGCAAAATTCACACTCTTTTTCGTTACCATATCACTGAGAATACGGTTGTAGACGGCAAGGTGCAGATTAAGGGTGAATATCAGAAGGTCGGCAATATATCACACAGCCTGCAAAAGCGGCTTCTTGAAAACGGTATGCCTGTAGGCCTGCTTGAAAAAATCACGGAAGGAGTGATGTAGCATGACATTGCTTATTTTAATCGCCTTTGCAGGTCTGATTGCAGGATTCTTTTTGATTTTAAATTTATCGCCTTTTGAGTTTGCCGAAAGTGTTGTTAGGCCTTTTCAGAACCGTAAAACACCAATTGGAAAGAGAATTGAAGCAATTAAAAATCCAAAGCCTGTTAAAGGAATCAGAAAAACCGTAAGAGATGCCAAAGAGGTTTTATCCCTCATGGGCAAGGAAGGAGAATTTGGAGCAATATGTGCGTTATCCTTTTTTCTCATGGTAATAGGGTTATTTACTTCTGTCCTCATGGATAACTTTTTAATGATTCCCGTTGCTTCAATTGGGCTGGCACTTGTGCCCTTCTGGTATTTGATTTTTACTTCTCATTCCTACAAAAAGCAAATGAATGCAGAAATGGAAACAGCTCTGTCAATCATCACCACAAGCTATTTGAGAAATGAGAGTATCATTACTGCTGTTCAGGAGAATATCAGCTATCTGAATCCACCAATCTCCAATGTTTTTCAATCATTCTTGACACAGGCGAAAATGATTAATGTTAATGTGAAGCAGGCTCTTTCCGATATGAAACCAAAGTTGAACCATTATGTTTTTAGCGAGTGGGTAGATGCCATGATTGCCTGCCAAGAGGACAAAACATTAAAAACTACATTGTCACCAATCATCTCAAAGCTTTCTGATATGAGGATTGTTTCAGCAGAACTGGATTATCTGATGTATGAACCATTGAAAGAATTTATCACAATGGCTTTGCTTTTGGTGGCAAATATTCCGCTTATTTATTTCCTAAATAGGGATTGGTATTCAGTGCTTGTAAATACGGCATTTGGTAAAGGGATACTGGCTATATCTGCCTTTGCAATACTCGTTTCCTTTGCTGCAGTAATCAGGCTTACCAAGCCAATTGAGTATAAGAGGTAAAGTCAAATCAAAACCAAAAATCGTTTAACACAAATATAAGCAAGAAAGGGGTTTTCACCATGTTACAAGATATAACAATTAAACAGAAAGATTATGAAAGAGCTTCCCAACTTTTAGGGAGGCTCTTTAAAGTTGACTCGGATATTACAGAGCAAATCAGCAGGTGCATCCAGTACAATGGGGCAGAGGCGTTTTTCAAAAATCTTGAATCCTTCGACTTTTCAGCTGATGTCTTTGAAAAGCTGGATGCTGTAAGGCTTGTGCTGTTCGGTATGGGCGAAGAAGTAATGCCGGAGTTGGTGGCCAATGAAATAAGAACACAGAAGATTGACAGCACGGAAGGTGGTGCAAAGTAGTGAAGAAAAAGTATGATGAGGCTTATGCATCCAATTTCATTAAAGGTTTGACGAGGCTTATAGGGATTTCTGAAAATAAACTCAAAAAATATGCAGCCGAGAACAATCTATTTAATGTTTTAGAGCATCCCAACATTATTGAGCCTAACAAACAGCAGCTTGAAAAGATCCATGTCTTAAATGAGTTTATATCTACCTATAAGCTTCTCAAATTACAGGAGAAAGAGAACAAGATTGTGCTTAACGCTTCTACAGTAGCAGGAGAATATTTTGTTTCCTTATTGGGCGGCATTAAAGACAAGGAGAAGTTTATGGCAGCCTTTTTGGATAGCGGCAACAACATCATTGAAACAAGGACATTATCTGAAGGAAGTATCGGAGAAGCAGTTGTTTATCCGAGGATGGTTCTGAAGGCTGCTCTTGACTGTGACTGCAAATCAATCATTTTAGCACATAATCATCCTGGGGGAAGCCTGAATCCTTCAATCCAAGATCGAGATATCACAGAAAAATTGGTTTCCATCTTTGCACCACTTCAAATCAGCGTGGTAGATCATATTATCATTGCAAATATCAATTACTACTCCATGGCCGAAAAGGGGAATATTCCCCTCCCATCACCCAAAAGTATAAGTTATGATGCGGTTCCTTTGAGTGATGGGAAGACAGTCAGAGAAGAAACAATGGGATTCAATGCTGGCACGTTGGACAAAGATGATTTAGAAATGGACAGCATGTATTTTTTTGAACAGGATGGCGAGGAGGAAGAAGAATGGGAGATTTGATGTTGTTCTTCATTTTGACTGCTTCCGGGTTGTTTTTGGCAGGAGGTATGTGCTTCATCTTTGCAGAGGCACTTCACCTGCCGAGGATAGCGACAACCAAGGCAGTACTAAATGCTGCAAGGCAGGATAAAAAGCAGACCAAAAACATGGAAGCCATTATTTTTGAATTGGCTTCCAAGCTTTCTAAATTTATAAGGATGGACGATTACAAGAAAAGAAAAATGACTACTACTTTAAAATCCGCAGGTATCAAACTTACACCGGAAACTTACGTAGCAAAAGCCTGGGTTAAATCAGGGCTGATAGCTGCTTTGCTTATACCCATTTTACCAATTCTCCCAATCTTGGCGCCGGTTATCATATTGCTGGCTATTGCAGTACTTTTCAAAGAGTTTCGCCTTGCTGATGAAATTCTGCGACAGAAGCGGGAAGAAATTGAATATGAATTGCCAAGGTTCGTTTCTACCGTATCACAGTCTCTAAAAGCAACTCGCGATGTCCCGGCGATTTTACAATCCTATCAAAAAAGTGCAGGAGAAAGCTTCAGACAGGAACTTGAAATAACCATTGCAGACATGAAATCAGGCAACGAAGAAACAGCACTTACAAGGTTGGAATCCCGAATCGGCAGCACCATGCTGTCCGATGTTGTACGAGGGCTTATATCTGTAAAGCGCGGAGATAACGGAGTCATGTATTTTGAAATGCTTAACCATGACTTTAAGCAAATGGAACTTCAAAAGCTGAAATTGATTGCTATGAAACAGCCTGGAAAGGTCAAGAAATTTTCATTTATTATGCTCGGCTGCTTCTTGCTCATGTATCTTGGTATCCTCGGTTATGAGATTATTAATGCACTCGGTAAGATGTTCTAACTGTATTTTTATGTTCAAGGAAAGGAGGGTCACGATTGATTGAGTTATTTAAAGATAAAAAAGGTGCGAGCTTTGTTGATGCATGTGTTTTGGTTTTGGCGATTGCAATGGTCTTGGCGCTTATTGTAAAGGTTATGCCTGTATTTATCGCAAAGCAACAATTAGATACATTCGCCACTGAACTTTGCAGGACTGCTGAAATTGCCGGTGCCGTAGGAAGTGCTACCTCAGTCAAAGCGGAACAACTTCGTAATCAAACAGGATTAAATCCTACGATACAATGGTCGAGAATGGGCAATATTCAACTCAATGAAGAATTTACCGTTACTTTGACTTCTTCCGTAAACATTGGGCTGTTTGGTGAATTTGCTTCATTTCCAATCACACTGACATCAAAGGCAACGGGGACATCGGAGGTGTATCATAAGTGACGAAATTGAAAAAAGTTCTATCTGATAAAAAGGGCAGCTCTACACCTTTAATTGTTGCAATTGTGCTTGCTATCATTATTTTGTCTGGTGCTGCCTTTGAGTATATGCGGTTGATGATAGTGGCTGTAGGTGTAAGAGATGCTGTACAATCAGCAGTAATTGATGTAGCTACTGAAAATTGGGATAAAGCTTATAACGGTCTGCGGGAAGGCTACTCAGGGGGATATGTTCTGTCAGGGACATCTTGGAATCAAAATATAACGACCGGAGACATTTACGGAAGACTCAAGGATAATCTTGGATTGAAACAAGAAAATGGCAAGTATGTTAAGTATGCCGGCAGTACATTGGAATATGCAGTTTCAGGATTGTCGGTTAGCGTAACTAATGCTCCTTTGGCTCCGTCAAATATAAACGGAATCAGCCAACTCACCGTTGAGGGTACAGTTGATATAGCTGTGCCATTATCTTTTGGATGGGGGCATTTACCGCCGATGCAGATAAAAATGAAACTCAAAGCCGGTTATACACCTAAGTTCTGATAGAGCCTATATAATTTATGGTGATAAAACATCGGAACGATACGCAACATAGTGCATAAATATTACTGGACGTTACGCAAGTCCGGTGGTATAATGTAGCCAAGAAGCTGTACAACTTGATATATTGATTTATGCCTTTGAAGGAGGTATGTTGTTATGGAAAAATTAACCCTTAAAATGAAAAAGGGATTTATAATTGCAGGATTGTCTGGTTTGTGTGTTCTGCTCGTTGTAGGGATATTTGCAGTGCTTGGAGACGGAACGGATAAAACTAAATTACCGGACACCTCGCAGGAAGCAAATAATCCTGTATCTGTAGGCGAAATTCAAAATGATAAAGTAAATGAACCAATTGTTACTGTACAGGAGGTTGCTCCGAAAGAGACACAGGACACAAATACATTAAAACCTAACGATATTCAATTGACGGAAATTCCTGTGAAACCCCAGCCGCCTGAAAAGCCTGATACGGCAGTGGATACCGACAAACCACACGATATCCCTAAAGATACAAGCCTGACCAATCCGGACAAAAAACCTACCGTAACAGTCAAACCGGTAGAGCCTACAAAACCAAAAGAGGTTAAGCCGACTGGCGGTGAAACCAACAGCAAAGGCGAAGTCTATGTTCCTGGTTTTGGCTGGGTCAAGAACAGTGGTTCAAATGAAGAAATCAAAAGCCAATCGGATGGGGACTGGAATAAGCAAATTGGTGACATGAATTAACTGAATATAGGCATTTAAACAGAGGTAAGTCGTAAAGATTTGCCTCTTTTTATTTTGGAGGAGGTCAAGATGAAAAACAAAATACTCTCTTTATTTTTAATCATCGCCCTTTTGTTTGCGTCTCCGTTAACAGCTTTTGCAGAAGGAGATGGAAACATAGATAACGGTGGCGGCGGGATGGGAAACGGTACAAGTCAAAACTCTTGGACACCCGGTAATGATGGTGTGAGAGTTACCATCATCGATGCACAAACAGGAAAGCCTGTTGGTACGCCTATCGACTATACAAACCAAAGCCCATCGGCCAGTATAGTGCATTTTGGGAAAAAATCAAAGATTCACTATCGAGATGGGAGCCAACTTTCGCCTGTCATGGGGAGTTATCAATATCACAGCCCGGCTGTATCTTTGCCGAGAATTATAAGCAGTGGCAGTGTAAGTGCAAGCATTGAAGCAATAAAAAAATACTTTTGTTCAGATGGCGCTGCTCGGATGATTGCCGATGATTTTGGCATCTCATTTGAGCAACTCACGAATGGGAACTATAAACTGCTTCTTGAACCAATTGCATATTTTAAGCATCAAGGTATTCAGATGGGCATGACAGCTCATGAAGCTGCTTTGTACGATCAGATACAAAATGGTGATTTGAGGAGTAAGATGGTTAGCCTAACACATCAAAACTTACCGCTGGCTATGTTCTTAGAGCGTTCCGATTTGGGATTTCCAGCATGGAATGGGTCATCGTCTGGAAGGCAATCCAATGCCACTATTCTTACTTATTTGGGTTTAGGGATTGTAAGCTATAAAGATGCTCCGCCTACTGACCCGGTTGATACGTCAATTGAATATAGAACCAACACTCAGGTGATTACTGCTGTAACACTTAATGCGACAAAAGAAATCAATCCAGATGGTCCTGCAACGGTAACGTTTAATGTCGGTGGAAATATATACACCATGAGTAATATTGTAATTCCTGAAGGAGAAAGCCAATTGGTATGGTGCAAATGGACGACACCATCGACCGAACAGAATGTAACGATAACCGTTAGTACAAATAAAGGTTATCTGAGTGAAAACGTGATAAAAGCCAAAATTGTTGACCTTGACAAGAATCCCCCGCCTAATCCAACCGCAATAGACAGAAACGACGGGTTTAAAACGCCAAGCATTCCGAACAAGATTCAGAAAACTTATGCAACCTGGAGTGTCTGGTGGGCAAAATGGCATCCTTATTGGGTGTGGATTTCAAATTGGGAATGGTGCGATCATGGCGAATGGGGACATTGGGTCGATAATGGCTGGTGGGAAGATCATGGATGGTATGACTTTTTTACCGATGTTTACAGTGCAAGTCTGACAGCATCAAGCAATATTACACCTGATGGCAAGTCACCCACAGCAACAGGCAAAACAATGAAAAGCGGTTATGGTATCAACAACAGGGTCGAAACAAATTTCTCATCTTCGGCTCCAAGCAGCCATGTAACCGGTGCGCAAACGGCTGTAAGTTATTTTCCCGAGTTTTCATATGAAACCTATTGGAGATTGCTGGACCGCACTGTGAACGGTTATTCGGCACAGTTTGAATTTAAGGCGAATCCATATAGTACCTATCGGCAAAGATGTCATTTCAGCCCAGTGTGGTATCCGAACGGACAGTATAGAGTCTATACCTATGTTCAGGATGCATGGACACCTGCCGGAATGTTATCAATGAATTTGAACGATTATGTGAATATTTCTGGATCATTATATGATGATTGGCATATTGCCCCAAAACAGTAAAGGAGGATTTTGAATGGACGAAAATACAAACTTGATTCGAGTGCTCATTGTTGAACCACAAAAACAGCCTTATGTGAAAGATATAGAAAATGATTTTAGGGCTATGCAAGCTGTTGTAGGTGGTTCCATTGAGTACTTATATTTAACAGATGATGCTCACATTTATTGTAATGAAGAAGGAAAATTATTGGGTTTGACCGGTAACCGTAGAATGGATAATGGGGATGTTATTGCCGGTACTTTTTTTATCTGTGGTGATAATGGTTATGGTGAAGACATCTCTTTAACAGATGACCAGGTTGCGCAATACACAGAACGCTTCAAAGAGCAGGAATTCTTCTCTTACAAAGAGATGGACAATATGATATATGCGAGAGTTAAACCTGCGGTCAACGTTGATGATTTTTTAGCCCAAATGGGATTAACACAAGATGATGAAGAAGATTTGGAACTCTAATACGACAGGTGTGTCTTTATAAGGCACACCTAGATTTTTTCTGATAGGAGGTGAAGATGGTGGGGCATCGTGGCATTTTAAAGGTGACAGAGAACAATAAAACTACAGGCTACTATACTCATTGGGGGGCAGGAACAGTTTTCAGTGGTTTTTATCGACTAAAAAATGCCTTTGACATCAAAGAAAATCAGTATCCAGAGAAAAGTATTTCCGAAATTTTCGGGCATTTGAGCTATAACGGAGAGTATTTAGAAACAGAAGATGTGACGGAGCTCGTCTTTGAACCGCTGACCCCGGAGGAAACCGAAAGCGAGGACAAGGACTTTAACACACATGGAATGCTTGAAATGCGGGTAACTCTTAACCTTGATGAAAACCATGCATTAGTGGAATACAACCGCTTTTATCATCCCGGAATGGGTAGCTTCACCATACCTATTGACCATGCCCTACATAATGTAAACTTAACAATTTCCTATGCTGAGGAACGAGGTATAACTGATTTCTTTGAAGCTGCGAAAATCTTTGAAAAGGGTTCAGGGGTTTATGACCTATTATTGCAGTCGGCACAGGTAAAAGAGCTGAATCGGGAAATACAAGAGCCTTATAGAAATATGGAAACCGAAGAATTGGAGGTGGAAGCAGAATGATCTTTCCCATTATTATGATTATGATATGCGCTGTCCTTGGAGGGGGCGCATTTCTTTTTATCAAGATTTCAGAGAAAAAGAAAAAGCAGATACTTCAAGCAGATGGAGAGCAGAAAACAGCCAATGAGTTTGTTAATGTAAAGGATATTAAAGGCAAGTTTCTCTATACAAGAGATGGTCTGATTCTGTGCTACCTGAAAATCAATCCGATCAGCATTGATTTATTTAGCAAAAGTGAAAAAAGCATAATTATCAAGCAGCTTACTGCCAATATGTCGAGCATACAGTATCCCTTTAAATTCATTGCTGTCTCAAGGCCGGTAGATATTTCACCACTTATTTCAGAACTATCAGAGCTGCTTACTACGAGTGACCCGAAACAAAAAGAGCTTTTAAAGCAGGAAATTCTTGAAATGAGTACCTTTGCTCTGTCCGGTGAAGTGGTGGAACGCCAGTTTTATGTAGTTATTTGGGACAAGTCAGAGCAGGGAGCTGAAAAAGATTTACTGGTGAAAGCAAAGGATTTTGCAAGCAATTTTACGGACAATGGAATTGGCTGCGATGTTTTAGAACAGCAGGATATTGTAAGGCTTTGCAATCTTATCAATAATCCTGTCTATATGCACCTTGAGGATACCAGTTTCGAGCGCAGCATTCCAATTTTAAGCGGAGGTGTGTTACTGTGATTGGAATGAAAAAGCCTAAATCAGACTTTGTTCCAGTAAATGAAGCTCTATTAAATATTATTACGCCAATGGGATTAGAAATTAAAAGAAACAGCCTGGTTGTCGGAGAAAATACAGGCAAGATATACGGAGTTGTTAAATATCCGCAAAAGGTTGATGTAGGTTGGCTTTCTAAGATAACCAATATTCCAAGCACCATTGTTTCAATCGGAATTAAACCGGTGGACAATGGTGCTTTAATTTCTGCCATTAGCAAGAGCATCATTCAAAACCGTGGGGCTGCAGAAAGCGCAAAAGACCCGTTAACTCGCCAGCGAGCAGAAAAAGCAGCTGAGGATGGAGAGCGTATTATGCTCCAAATCGACCAAAACGGTGAAACAGTGGCGCTGATGAGCCTTTCTATAATGCCGCTTGCCCATGAGGAGAAAAACTTTGTGAAGGTGAGCCGAAGGGTGGAAAGTGTCATCAATGTTATGAAATGTAAGGTAAGAACACTTGCTAATTTGCAAAAAGAAGGACTGCAAACCATATCGCCGACTTATCCGACCAACCCGGTAATTGAAAATATTGTACAGCGCATCATCCCCATGAGCACTTTTGTGGGAGGTTTCCCTTTTGCAAGCTCAGGGTTTAATGACGGCAATGGCTATTATTTTGCTAAGGATAACAATGGTGGCCTTGTCATCGTTGATACATGGAAGCGTGGTAATGACCGTACCAACTCCAATATGGTCGTTATGGGTGTTGCAGGAGTAGGTAAGTCAACAGCCGTAAAACACATTATGCTGTCTGAATATATGAAAGGGACAAAACTTCTAATAATCGACCCTGAATCAGAATACAGGGATTTATGCCTTAATCTAAATGGCGATTGGATTAACGCCGGTGGTGGTATCAATGGGAGAATCAATCCATTGCAAATCCGGCCGGCACCGCGCGACAGTGAAGATGAGCCTGAAGAAAAAGGTGGCAAGCTTTATGCTGATGCAGACGGTATGAGTGATATGGCGCTTCATATCAAGAATCTGGAAATATTCTTTCAGTTATATTTGCCGAGTCTTAATGATATGCAGAAAGCAATTTTAAAACAGAGTATCATCGAGCTATATCATAAATTCGGAATTGATTGGGATACGGACATCTCAGGCTTTACCAATGAGCAGTTTCCAATTTTCAGTGATTTGTACACTCTAATTGAAGAAAAGATGAAAGCCAATAAAAACGATCAGGTATATCGTGATTTAGTACTGCTACTTTATGACGTAGCACATGGTAGTGACAGCTTCCTGTGGAACGGACACAGCAGCGTAGAAACTCATACCCGCTGTATTTGTTTGGATACCCACAGCCTGCAAAATACAAGTGACAATATCAAAAGGACACAGTATTTCAATTTGCTTGGCTGGTGTTGGGAGCAGATGAGCAAGGATCGCAACGAACGGGTATTGCTGATTTGTGATGAAGCATACCTGATGATCGACCCCCAGGTTACGCAGAGTCTTGTATTCTTGCGCAATGTAGAAAAGAGGGCAAGAAAGTACGAAGCAGGGTTGATTATTATTTCCCATAGTGTAGTGGACTTCCTTTCGCCTGAAATTAAGATGTATGGTCAGGCGCTGTTGGATATTCCGTGCATCAAACTGATTATGGGTTGTGACGGTCAGAACTTGAAGGAAACAAAAGAACTGTATAATCTTACCGAAGCCGAGGAGGAACTGTTGGAAAGCAAAAGGCGTGGTCACGCTTTATTTGTCATAGGTTCAAAGCGGCTTCACGTAAATTTTGAAATACCGGAATACAAGTTTAACTACATGGGAAAAGCCGGAGGAAGATAGGGAAATGAAAGGTGCAGACATTGATTTGTTTGCACCTTTAATGATTTTTGAGGAGGTGGAATTATTGGCAATTGATCCAATAACGTCAAAGCTACTTATGCATTTAGCAGTAAAAGCCGCTACAGACGCAGAGGCGAGGAAAAGGATGTTGATACTAATCCTTGCGCCGCTGCTCTCTGTATTGCTCATTATTACAATGTTTTTTTATATACTTACCCATCCTTTGGAGTTTTTGGGACAGTTCTTTAATGGTGAAGCCTTAACAGCAGTAGAGCAGCTTCAAAATGACTTTGGCATGTATCAAAGCGTTTTGCAGACTGACCCAGATTATATAGACAATTACGGTAAGAGTTATGAGGGGGTTACAATTTACAATGAGGGAGAAACGCATGTCGTTTATTATAATCAGCTTGACAGCAGATGGGCAGATAAACCCTATGGTACAGATACTATAGGTGGATATGCTTGCGGTCCAACTTCTATAGCTATGGTGGTATCAAGCCTTACCAATACCTCGATAGACCCGGTGCAAATGTCAAAATGGTCATATGACAATGGGTATTGGTGTAAAGGCAGCGGTTCTTACCATGCTTTAATCCCTGGAGCTGCAAAAGCTTTCGGGTTGAATGTGGAAGGCTGTTCGGCAACTGAATCACAACGTATTGTAGATGCTCTTTCGTCAGGTAAACTGGTGGTTGCTATTATGATGAAAGGGCATTTTACGTCAAGTGGACATTTTATCGTGCTCCGTGGAGTAACAGAAGAAGGAAAGATATTGGTAGCCGATCCGGCAAGTAATAAAAGGAGTAAACAAGAATGGGACTTTTCTATTATTATAAATGAAGCCAGCAAGAGTGCAGGAGCAGGAGGTCCGTTTTGGATTATCAGCAGGAATGCAGGAGGTGGAGTATGAATAGGAAAAAAATGATTGAACTGATTGTTTACATATTGATTGTCATTGCAGGTATTGTTTTGTTAATGACAAATCAATTGAAAGACAAAGAAAAGATACACGATTTACATTTTGGAGGTGTGAAAAATGCTGTTATATCTGTCCAGCAGTGGGAAAAGTGATCTTGCAGATTTCTTGGAAGAAGAAAGTGAACAGGCACAAAGCAATAAAACGGAAGTAATTATAAAGAAGCTTGTGGGCAGATTTACTTTAAAACAGTTTGTAGTTAGAGATATGAGGAATTATCAGAGCTGCAAGCATTTCATTGTGGATATCGGGTGTATTGAAGATAGTCTTGATGATTTTATCGTCGCCTTGCAATCTTTTCAGATGATGTTTAATGCTCGAATTATTGTAGTTTTATCCGGTTGTGATAATGAAAAGGTATATATTGATAAATTACTCGATATAGGAGTTACTGATATAGTTTCTGCAAGCATTGTGGAGGATTTAGAGAGCGAGATTAGAGAATGCTTGTCCGAAGGCGGTATGCAGAGATATAAGCAGATTGAGGAAGTGACTAAAAAAGAACTAAAAATTGTACAATCTGGAATTAAGGAATCTGTGGTAATCGAAATACCAAGATATAAGTGGAGTGCAAAGAATATAAAGGTTGCTGTTGCCGGAGTCGACCGTAGAAGCGGTGTTACGGTAACGGCATTTAATTTTGCAAACTGGTTGATTGCAAGGGGGGCTACCGCATGTTTCATTGAAATGAACATGCACCGTCATTTGCATTATCTGATTGAAAGATATACTTATGAGAAGATCGGAGAGCATTATCCTGTTGGCGACGTAGACTGCTTTTTAACCAATGAAATTGATAAGGACTACAATTTTATTATTTATGACTGTGGAGCAATTAAGGAATTAACCAATGCATTCAAAGAAGCAGATATCAGGCTGATCTGTGGGAGCCTTTTGCCTTATGAAGAAGCCAATTACTCAAAGTTGCTGCATTTATGCAAGAATTTATCAACCTTTAAGATGGCTTTGAGTGTACCTTTGGAATTTCAAAGCGACTGTATGGCTACATTTGGAGAAGATTTGATGATTGCTGACGCTTCTCATGACTTATTTAATGACAATATCAACGGACATATATATCATCCAATTGTAAAGGAATATATCATACCGGAAAGAAAGCTGTAAAAAAAGGCTTCCCGGTAGCATTTGAAACAGGAGGGTATCATGGCAAAAATCGAATATATGACCAATGCATTTCAATCAGATTTGAAACCGAGGGCAAGGCTTGTATTAAACTGTCTTGCCCTTCATTGCAATAAGGAAAGCCAATGCTTTCCGTCCATTAAAACTATTGCGAGAGAGTGCGGATATAGTGTTAATACGGTAAAAAGAGCTTTGGATGACCTGGTGACAGCAGGTTTTATTACTAAAGAAGCTCGTTTTGATACGGAACGTAAACATGGAGGACAGACTTCAAATCTCTATACGCTAAATATTATCGAACCAAAGAAAGAAGAATCTAAGTCATCCAAAGAAGATAAGAAGCAGTCAATACAGGTAAATGAGAATAGTAGTGTAAAAAAAGAGCAGGGAGCAAAGAGAGAAGTATGTGACAATCGTGAGCTGGGGGTAGCCCATTCAGTTCAGGATAAGTCAAGTGTAGAAATTAGTCCTGATATAGCATATCCGACTTATAACTTTTCATGGGCTGGGGGGCAGGCCAAAGGCGCATCCCCTTGAAATTTACAGGTGAACTAATATCTACTGGTGAAAAAAGAAGTAATATAGATTAAATAAAATACTAAATAGAGCGTATTCGCTTTACAATGAGTTGTAATTATGATATTCTTTTATTTGGGAAAGTGTATCCTAAAGTTGGTGAGGTGTATGGCATGGCAATTAGGAGCAAACTGTCCATTTTGATGGGCACTAAAAGGTATAACATACAAGATGTGTATGAAAAAACGGGACTTGCTCGAAGCACAATTGCCAATTTGTATCACGACAGGACTCAACGGATAGATTACGATACGCTAGATAAGCTATGCAAGCTTTTCGAGTGTAGTGTTGGTGATATTATTGAGTTTTATGAAGAAATATGAAGATAGACTTAATAATAAAAACATGGTCCTGCTTTAGGACATAGAAATTGGGATGGTGTTATGAACGATAGAAATTTTACTTTTATAGATTTATTCGCTGGTGCCGGTGGCCTTTCTGAGGGCTTTGTTGCTGATGGAGGGTTTATTCCGGTTGCTCACGTTGAAATGAACCCATATGCTGCAATGACCTTAAAAACAAGGACTTGTTATTATTACTTGAAGGAAAATAACAGATTGGATGAATACAGAAGTTATCAACGAGGCGAAATCACTCGTGATGAGCTTTTTGCAAGAATGCCAAATGGAATGCTTGATACTGTAATTAATAAAGAAATATCTGATACGACAACAAATGAAATTTTTGGTTCAATAGATGAGATACTTGAAAACGCTAATATTCAAAATGTGGATATAATTATTGGGGGTCCACCCTGCCAGGCATATTCCTTAATAGGAAGAGCAAAAGATCCAGATAATATGAGAAATGATCCTAGAAATTTTCTTTATAGGCAGTATGTTAGATTTCTAAATCGGTACAGGCCACGCATGTTTATATTTGAGAATGTACCAGGCATTTTAACTGCAAATAATGGTGAAACATTCCAAAGTATCATTAGAGAATTCAATGATGCAGGGTATACTGTTGATCACAGAATACTTGATGCGGCTGATTTTGGGGTGCTGCAACATAGAAAAAGAGTGATAATAATTGGTTGGCAAGCTGATTTGCAGATTGTGTATCCTGAATTTGAGGTTACTGAGGTTCAGGCAACGGTTAATGATATTTTGCAAGATTTGATTAGACTTGAAATAGCAACTGAGAACAATGTTTATGTTTCTGAGCCAACTAATTATTTGAGGGCGAGCGGAATTAGAGCTGATGATGATATTTTGACACATCATGTATGCCGTTTTCATAATCCAAGAGACATTGAGATTTATAGACGAGTGATTACTGCTTGGAATGAAAATCATAGAAGACTAAGATATACTGATTTGCCAGAAGAGCTGTGTACGCACAAAAATAGAAATGCATTTTTAGATAGATATAAGGTGGTTGCCGGGGATATTCAGTGTTCTCATACGATGGTTGCACATATCTCAAAAGATGGACATTATTTTATTCACCCAGATGTTACACAATGCCGATCTTTATCCGTTAGAGAAGCTGCGAGAATACAATCATTCCCAGATAACTATTTTTTTGAGGGTCCTAGAGCAGCTAAGTTTGTTCAAATAGGTAACGCAGTACCCCCATTGATGGCTAAGGGGTTAGCACGAGGGATTAGGGATATCTTAGAAAATATTTAAAGAGGGAGATAAAAATGCAAAACATGCTTATCCAAGAATATGGACAAATTAAAAGAATTGAATTACAGCACAATCCATACTATTGTTTAAGTGGGTCTGATATTGATATTAACCCTCATCAAATAGAGGCATTTTGTGTTGCTGTTGCATCCCTTAAGTCAGGAGGAGTAATTCTCGCTGATGAAGTAGGATTGGGTAAAACAATTGAAGCTGGACTTGTCATCAAATATGTCCTGCAAAGCGGGGCTAAGCGAATTTTAATAATTCTGCCCTCAAACCTAAGAAAACAGTGGCAAATAGAGTTAGAAGATAAATTCGAAATTGAGTCGATTATAGTAGATAGTCTCAATATAGACGAATATCATGAGCTGGTCAGTAAGAAAAATCGAAAACCTGTGGTTGTTATTTGCTCATATACATATGCGTCAAAAAAAGCAGAGATGTTTTGTAGAACAGACTGGGATTTTGTTGTATTTGATGAAGCTCATAAGCTTAGAAATGTACATAAATCTGGTGTTAAAACTGCAAAGAGTATCTACGAGATAACCAGAGGGATTCCTAAAATCATGTTGACAGCTACACCATTGCAGAATAACCTTTTGGATCTCTATGGACTTGTATATTTTATTGATGAAAAGATATTTTTTGACAAAAGACTTTTTGCCAAAAGGTATATCAAGACAAAGGATTTTGCTGATTTAAAATCCCATATAAAACCGGTAGTGCAGAGAACTCTTAGAAAAGACGTTGCTGATTATATTGCATTTAAAAAGAGGGTATGTATTACGGTTGATTTTAAACTGTCTCCACAAGAGGCAGCTTTGTATGTTATGGTGAATGATTATCTCAAGAAGGATATAATTTATGCTATCCCATCATCTAACAGAACTTTGATAACTGTAGTTATCCGCAAACTTCTAGCTTCTTCAAGTCATGCAGTTGCTGCTACATTTGAGGTATTAAAGGACAGGCTTATTACCCTAAAAGAAAGTACTCGACTTGAAAGTGTTGAAAAAGGTTTAGATTATTTTTTTGACTTCTTAGATGATGAATATGAAGAGGATGACGATAATACGCCCAATCATACTGAGTTATACAATCGGGAAAAAGTAAATGAGTTTATTCAACATGAAATTGATGAAGTTGAAAACATTATAAAGCTGGCAACAAGTATTTCTGCAAATGAGAAAGCTAAAGCCCTACTTAAAGCAATATCGATAGCATTCGATAAACAAAAAGAAAGTGGAATAAATGAAAAGGTAGTAGTTTTCACAGAATCAGTAAGAACTCAAGAGTTTCTTTATAAGGAACTTACAAAAAAAGGTTATGCGGGTGAGGTGCTTCTCTTTAACGGAAATCCATCAGATAAAACGACCTCAGAGATTTATAAAGCTTGGAAAGCAAAGAATTTTGGTAAAACGTTAGCAAGTAGAAACGTTGAAATAAAACATGCCATTGTGGATTATTTTAAGAACAACTGTAAGATTTTATTGGTAACAGATGCAGGCTCAGAAGGATTAAATCTTCAGTTTTGCAATTCGGTGATTAATTATGACTTGCCATGGAATCCTCAAAAAATTGAGCAGAGAATTGGTCGATGCCATCGATATGGACAGATTAACGATACCATTGTTATCAATTTACTAAACACAGAAAATATAGCTGATAGAAGAGTATACGAGATTCTATCGGAGAAATTCGAACTGTTCGAAGGAGTCTTTGGTGCATCTGATCAGGCACTTGGACTATTAGAATCTGGTATTGACTTTGAAAAAAGAGTTTTGATGATATATCAAAAATGCAATAGCATAGGAGAATTTAATAAAGAGTTCAAAGCTTTGGAAAAAGAGTTTGAGAGAAAGAGGAATGTTAAGTTCCAAGAACTGAAAAATCTTCTAAGCGATGAGAAAGAACATCATTCAAATAGTTATAAAAGTATTCTTTCAGATGTCATGCATTTCTTGGATGAGTTGAAAAAGTGGGAAGCAGTAAAGCCGCCAACTAAAGGCACTAAGTATCCTGCGGCTTATGCAATTAACATCAGAAACAAAGAAAAGCATGGCTTAGAACATGGTTTCATTTTAATGGGAGGGCTATATAACAACCAAGACTTTTTACTTCCGTTCCTCCGAGTGTTTGATGAAAAAGGGAATAAACTTGAATTAAGCGAAGCTGCAATATTAGAAATTATGGAGAATATTGAGGAGCCGAGTGTTGCTCCTATAATTATATCAGATAAAGATTTGGAAAAATGCGGAGAGAGTATTTATAGTGAGTTGTTGCTAAAGTATTATTCTTCTAACAAAGCAGCGATTGATTACAATAAGGCTAAAATTGATAATTGGGCTATGCTACGTAAAGATTACTTTAACCTTGAAATCAGTGAGATTGAAAAAAGTATAATTGAAATAAAAGATCAGGCATTAGCTACGAAGAATTTCAAGGAGAAAATAGGTTTAAAGAAGCAAGCTGAGGCGAAAGAAAAAGAACGAGATGAAATGATAATCAAATTCCATCAGTCAATTGCCAGCATTGATGAAGAAGCAAAGCATCTGATTAAAGATTTTGAAAATCAATTTGAAATAAATCCGGTACTCTTTGCAAGAGTAGTGGCGAAATTCTAGGAGGAAGAGTAGATGAAGAAACAAGGGAAATTAGAATTAACTTGGGTTGGGAAATATGATGAAAAGAAAGTTGAACCTAGAATACTAGTGGAAGATAAAAGCAAGTCTTATGGCGATCCAAATACTGAGAACATGTTAATTCATGGAGATAATTTGATTGCACTAAAAGCTTTGGAGCAAGACTTTGCTGGCAAAATTAAGTGTGTTTATATAGACCCTCCATATAATACGGGTTCTGCTTTTGAGCATTATGAAGATGGACTAGAGCATTCTGAATGGCTATGTATGATGAAACCAAGGATGGAGATATTATATAATTTGTTAAGCGATGATGGTAGTATATGGATTACTTTGGATGATAATGAGGCGTTTAGATTCAAGTTATTGGCTGATGAGATATTCGGAGAGGGCAACTTTGTTGCAACTATTATCTGGAACTCTAGAAAATCAAAGCAAAATGATACATTAATTAGCTTATCTCATAATTACATATTTGTGTATGCTAAGGATAAGACAAGAGTTGTAATAAATAAAATGTCAGTAGATTCAGAGAAATTTTCGAATCCAGATAATGACCCTAGAGGCCCCTGGGTTGCAGATCCTTTTGATGCACCACAAATTAGGGCGAACTTGAGTTATCCAATAGAAAATCCGAATACAAAAGTTATCTATTATCCACCACAGGGTAGGCATTGGAGAACAACTCAGCAGGAGTATCTAAAATTACTCAGTGATAATAAAATTGTGTTTGGAAAAAATGGTAATGCAAAACCACAACAAAAAAGATTCTTATCAGAAGCAAAAGGAATAACAATTGGTACTTTGTGGGATGATGTTGGAACAGCGACAGAAGCAACAAAGGAAATACAAAAATTATTTAATAAAGAACAAAGTTTCGATACACCAAAGCCAGAGAGATTAATTGAACGCATTATTTCCCTTGCCACAGAAGAAAATGATATTGTTTTAGATAGTTTTCTAGGAAGTGGAACAACAGTTGCTGTTGCTCATAAAATGAAAAGAAAATGGATTGGAATTGAACTGGGAGAACATTGCTATACCCATGTCATACCAAGGATTAATGCTGTAATTAATGGTGAACAAGGTGGAATATCTAAATCGGTAGGCTGGGAAGGTGGAGGAGGATACAAGTTCTATGAACTTGCTGAACCACTTCTTATTAAGAATCCAATACTTCCAATATATCAAATTAATCCTGTGTACACTTTTGATATGATGGCCGAAGCAATTTGCAAACTAGAAGGCTTTAAGTATACGCCTGTGGGAGAATATCACGGTATTTCATCAGAAAATAGATTTATTCATGTTACAAATCAATTTGTAAATAGTAGTTATGTTATATCAATAACAAAGAATTTGGATAAACATCAATCGTTACTAATATATTGCACTAAAAAACAATCAAAAATGATGTTACCTGACAACGTAGAGATTAAGAAAATACCAAAAGATTTGTTAGAAAAATGTAGCTTTGAAAGCGAGGGGATGTAGGATGAGTATTGTAAACAAGATTAACTGGGCTATGAGTTTGAGGGAGCCACAATTAGAAGCTCTTGCATATCTTGATGCCATAAGCTCCAAGTTGGATTATAAAAATTGCTCTAAAGAAGAGGCGGAAAAAGTTGCCCATGAGAATTGTGAAGGCAATCGAAATATAATGATTGACAAAGATTTTCACTTTCCATCCTTTTGCTTTGAAATGGCTACAGGTATAGGCAAGACAAGGCTGATGGGAGCATGCATATATTATCTATATAAAACAAAGGGCTATAAACATTTTTTCATTCTAGCGCCAGGAAACACAATATATGATAAACTACGTAAAGAGACCATGCCGCACCATCCCAAATATATGTTCAAAGGACTTGAAGCTGAAATGGGAAGGCCGAAAGTATATGATGGTGAGAACTATTTGAATTATCCTGCTAAATTTACTCAGCAAGAAATATATGTTGAGAAAACATCAGAGATTCAAATATTCATTTTTAATATCGGCAAAATATTTCAACGCGGGGACGTACAGTTCAATTTCCACGATTTCAAGGAGTGTTTAGGCGGCTCTTTCGCAGATGTACTAAAGAGCTTCGATGATCTAGTCATTTGTATGGATGAAGCTCACAGATATTATGCACCGGCATCTAAGAAAGCTATTGATTATTTGAACCCGATTCTTGGGTTGGAATTTACAGCTACGCCGAAGCCGGAGAATAGAAATATCATATACAGTTTTGATTTGGCCAAGGGTGCAGGAAAGTATCTCAAGATTCCGGTTGTCATGGGAAGAACTAATACTGCTGGATTTAGTGATGAAGATATTGAGGAAATGAAAATAAAAGATGGTATAAAGCTTCATGAACAGCGTAAAACGGTGGTTTATAAGTATTGCACAGAAAACAATCTACCACAGGTTAAACCAATTGTTCTTATTTCTTGTAAGGATACTAACCATGCAAAAGCAGTTAGAGAAAAAATAGATTCTGACGAGTTTTTTGAAGGCAGGTATAAAGGTAAGGTTGTTGAGATACATTCAGGGACTACCAGTGTTGAATCAGATGAAAATATCAGAAAACTACTCACAATAGAAGAAAACACCAATGCTATAGAAATAGTTTTGCACGTATACAAGCTTAAAGAGGGATGGGACGTCAATAATCTCTTTACGATTGTTCCGCTAAATGCTGCGAAGAGTGAAATCTTGGCTTTACAAACGATAGGTCGTGGACTCCGTTTGCCGTTTGGACAAATTACCGGGCAAGATGAACTTGATACTTTAGATATTGTTGCGCACGATCACTACAGAGAACTGATTGATGATGTAAAATCCAATCCGATTTTCAAAACAAGAAACTTGGACGAGAATGATGTGCCTCAGACAAAAGCAGTGGATGTAGTTGCTGAGTTTAACGATGGACAGATGGCACTTTTTCAACAAACAGTTGAGGCTACAGCCATAAAATCTTTCCAAGATATTAATGATTTGAAGGTACAAGAAGAGCTGTATAAGGGCTATCTAAAAGCTTTTGCGAAAGAGATGAAACCAGTTAAAGATGATAAATCGGTTGACCAGATGTCATTGTTTGATCTTGAGGTATTCACTCAGAAAGTTGCTGAAGAACCCGCTGTTTATAAGGTTGACGAGTCAAAAGAACAGAAGCCAAAGGCTAAAACGCCTATTATGAAAAAGGAAGAATTTATAGAAAAAATAAAAAAGGTTGCACAACGAGCTGTAAGTGTTCCAAGGATTAGCATCGGCTATAGTTCTACTATCACTTTTAAACCGGTTACCATCAAAAGAAATATTGTAGATTTTGACACAGCGGCTTCATATATCGAAAGATATGATGTCATTAACGAAAAGTTGTTGATGTCAATAGAAGCTGTTGCTCTTGAGACGGAAGACCCGGTTAATGAATTGGCGTGTATGTTATTGGATTCAATTGATGAATTCGACTCAAATGATGCTGATTATATTATCGATGTTGTCGAACAATACCTCAATCTGATTGAGGGAAACTTTGAAGATAAGAAAAAAATAGTTAGAAGATATGCAGCGGCAATAATTAAAGATATAAGTGACCAAGTTTATGCCGCGAAAGAGGAGCATACCGAGTTCATATATAATGTTGAAAAGGACTTGATTCTGTTTGGAAAGTTCGTAAAGAATGTAAAGCCGGACGGTAAAGTTGATTACAAAAAAGAAATAGCTGACAAGAAGAATATTAGACAGTATTTATTTACTGGATATAAGAAGTCATACTATCCTGAAAATGGGTTTGATAGTGATGATGAGAGAAGATTGGCAGTTATATTAGAAGATGATCCAGATGTGGTACGTTGGATCAAACCCCCACTTAATCAATTGGGTTTATTCTATAAGGCAGGGCATCAATATAATCCGGACTTTATTGTTGAAACAGCAAATACCAAGTACCTGGTAGAAGTAAAAGCAAGTAATATGACCAAGGATGAAGATGTAATTGATAAGGCTAAAGCTGCAATAAAGTGGTGTGAATGTGCTGCAGGAGTCGATGCTGACAAAAAAGAATGGAAATTCAGGCTAATTGCAGGACAAAATATCGCTATTGGCAATACTTTTAAATACACCATGGGGATGAGCGAGAACATGGAGGGCATAGTAAATGAGTGATCATGTTTATGCGAAAGTTCGTGAGAAGATAATAGAAGCCTTAAATACTGATTTGATTGGGCCTCTTGAAGTCGAGGAAATGCTTGATGAATCACCTTTGAGTACTTATATCACAGGTATGCTATATCCACTGAAGAGTCAAGCATCAAGTGAAGCTGAGCTTGAAAATAATGATTTTGTAAGTGATACGATAGAAGACGAGAGAGATACATTAGAAGAAGACTACGAAGATAAGGTTGTTTCAAAATTCAAGCAACAATCTTCTGTAGGCTTAAGTTTCTATGTGTCGGAAGAACTGAATCACTTTGAAGTTGTGGCCAGATGGGGAGAATACTCCAAAGATAAGATTGAGCTGGAAGAGGATGTTGAAAGCGGTAAGAAAAAAAGTAAAAAAACCGTTTATATCCGTGAACAAAAAGTTGAATCTATTTCTGTTGATTTGCGCGGTTTTGATAAAGCCCATGACGTCCCATTGGTATCTGATCCGGCTATAAAAATACGTATCATTCAATTCAAATTGAATAATAAACACAAGCTGGTTTCAGTTTATCTATATAATGGCAAACAAACTGGGCAAGATAGAGATTTCGAAAATGTAATGTTTCAGACGGAATTAGTTGTAAAATCTATCGATGGTAGTTCCATTTTCTTGCCTGAGCATAAATGTCGTGAGAAAGAAATTGCTGATGAGTTCTATTATGAAAAGCGTCCTATTTATTCCAGAGGTCATGGCTGTGCAGCAAGCTGGGTTTGCAAGGACAATGGAAATGCTTGTGAGATAAGGTCGGAGTTTATCCCTTCTCACGAGATAAATGCTGTAAGTCCGGAGTTGAAGAACTTCGGCGGGAATTATTTTTCAATGAGATTTATGTCTCGACCAAATAACAAAGTTGAGACCATTAGTAGATTGAAAGCGTTAAAAGATGAGTACGAAGAATGGATAAATGATTTGGGCAAGAGCGACAAAATGAAGGATTCTTCTTTTTTATCCAAGGGGAATAGCATCATAAATGAGTGCAGGAAAGCATCGGATAGAATTTCACAAGGAATAAGTCTTTTAGAAAATAATGAAGATGTTTTCAGAGCATTTTGTTTTATGAATCAAGCCATGTATTTGCAAAGAAGTATCGCTCAGTTTGCTAATAAATATGGAAAGGGTATAGATTGTAGTCTTGGCGATTTTAATAAGGAAGATCACAGCACTTGGAGACCGTTTCAAATAGCGTTTATCTTATTAAATATTGCAAGCTGCGCTAACCTTAAGGATACATATAGAGATAATGTTGATCTATTGTATTTTCCTACAGGTGGTGGTAAGACTGAGGCGTATTTAGGACTTATTGCATTTGTTATAGGATACCGAAGATTGACGGCTTCGAAGGAAACAGAATATGAAAAAGATGGTGGTGTAACTGTATTTTTAAGATACACATTACGTCTATTAACTACGCAACAGCGTGATAGATTGACGAAAATGATTTGCGCAGCTGAAATTATCCGTAGTAAAAACCCAGACTTATATGGAAAACAAAGGATTTCTATAGGATTCTGGGTTGGTAGTGGGGTTACTCCTAATAATTTTAAAGAACTTGATGATGCTGAAAAAGGTCCTCAAGCAATTAATAAACTCACAAAACAGGTAATTGTCTGCCCAATGTGTGGTACAGCCATTAAAAAAGAGAATTATGAAATTGATACGGACAAATGCGAAGTAAAAATCCATTGTCCTGATTCTAAGTGTCATTTCTACAAATTTAATGGTGTGAGTATTCCGGTATATTTAGTGGACGAAGAAATATACAGGAAGTGCCCAACCGTAATAATATCTACTGTTGATAAATTTGCAAGATTGCCTTGGGATGAGAAAATGGGATTGTTGTTTGGTAAAACAGACAGGTATTGTGAACGTCATGGTTATATTGCGGTTGGTGAAGAGCATCCAAACAGGCATAACAAATCAAAATCATTGGCAGCTTCGCAAACAATTGAGACAAAAATGTTCTACCCCCCAGAATTAATTGTTCAGGATGAGTTGCATTTGATTACCGGACCACTTGGTACAATTTATGGTGCATATGAAACTGTTGTCGAGGATATGTGTGCCATTGAAAGAGATGGCAGGAAAATTCTCCCCAAATATATTGTATCTACAGCAACAATTAAAAACGCAGATGCTCAAATTAGATGCTTATATGGCAGGGATAATTTTTCACAATTCCCACCCAGTGGTTTTGATATCAGCGATAGTTATTTTATCAAGGAAATCTCTCTTCAAAATAAGCCTTTTAGAAAGTACTGTGGTATTTGTGCTACTGGGAAGTCTATGAAGACAACAATTTTAAGAGTTTATGCAGTTTTGTTGCAACAAGCACTAGAACTTTCAAAAATCGAAGAGTTCAAAGAATACGTTGACCCATATTATACTCTAATTGGTTATTTCAACAGTATCAGAGAGCTTGGCGGTACAGTTAGACTGTTGCAGGATGACATCCCTGCCCGTATAAAACGAATTGTAAAAAAATATGGATATGGTTCAATTAGATACTTGAACAGAACGAAAGAGATAACATCTCGTGTGTCTTCTTATCAAATAGCTGAGTTACTTGAAAAATTGACAATTGAATCAGATAATAAGGAATGTTTAGATGTCGCAATTGCAACAAACATGATTGCTGTTGGAATGGACGTCGATCGTTTAGGATTGATGTCAGTGACCGGACAGCCTAAGCAAAATTCTGAATACATTCAGGCAACAAGCCGTATTGGAAGAAAGTATCCTGGACTTGTTGTGACGATCTATAATCCTTATCGACCAAGAGACTTATCGCATTATGAAAATTTCATGGGATTCCATTCTCATATGTATCGTTATGTGGAAGGAACTACTGCTACGCCTTTCTCGGCACGAGCAAGAGATAGGGTATTACATGCTTTACTGGTATCGCTTTTGAGATTGAAAAACGGGGAACTGGCAATCAATGAAGGAGCGGGAAGAATCAATGAAGCTGCTGATGAAGTAATTCAGGAGGCAAAAGATATCATTTTGCAAAGAGGGGCTGTTGTTGCATCAAAAGCAAATGATGATACTCTCAGAGAAATGGATATTTTCATTGATGAATGGAAGCATCTTTGTAATAGTGACAAAAGACTATTTTACTATGTTAAAAACACGGAAAACTTCAATAGACTTCTCAATTTTTACAATGAATATTGTACACCAAAAGAAAAACCGACACTTAACTCAATGAGAGAGGTAGAAAGTACATCTTCACTATATTATTACACGGAGGGGGCGCAATAGGATGAAAATAAATAAACTGGGAGAACTAAGGCCAAACCAATTAATAACAACCTTTGGCCCTGGAGCGATACTTGATGTAGTGGAAGACTCGGTAACAGTGTTAGATATTAATTATTGGGATAAATATGGGAAAACCATATATGATGCAAGGCTAGCATCTTATTTAGGAGTTGATAATTTCAAAACTCCTAAAACTTCTTGGCAAGGAGACATACCAGTAGTTTCATTCCCGAACTATCATATATGCAAGAAAAGTACATGTAATCATCTATTCGATATTAGTGAAAATTTTGATGTGGACAAGTATTTGCAAAACGGTCCAACATGCCCTATTTGTGGGTTCAAAGCTTATCCAGCAAGGTTTATTATGTCCTGTGTTGATGGACATCTAGATGATTTCCCTTGGCGTTGGTGGGTTCATCATGGCGATACTACATGTAAAAAGGATTTGAAGCTGGTATCGACAGGTAATACCTCATCTCTAGCTGAAATAATTGTTAAATGTGAATGTGGTGCTTCAAGAACGATGAGTGGTTCAACGCAGTCAGAGAATTTTGCAGGGCTGATATGCAGTGGAAGACATCCGCATAATCCAAGAATGGCAAAGAAGACAAATGGAACCTATTCTAAATGTGATAAAGCGGTCATTCCCTCGCAAAGAGGAGCTTCTAATGTATATTTTCCTGTCATAAGAAGTGCAATATCCATACCGCCTTGGATTAACCCGTTAAACTCTATGATAGATGAACACTATAGGGATATTTTGAATTTAAGGGAGTACATTGGTGAAGAGGCCATTATAAAAATATATGAGAAGCACTTTACGACAATTTGCTCGAAAGATGAATTTGTTGAAGCAGTTAAAAGACGAGATGAAAAGGTTAAAGAGTTTATCGAAATAAAAGAAATGGAATATGCAGCTATAACACATCATAATGATTTACTTTATCAGACGGATGTAAAATATTTTAAAGCAGAAGAAGAGCTAATTCCTGCATATTTAAGCAAATATTTTTCCAGAGTAATTAAGATCCATAGATTAAGAGAAGTAATGGTATTGCTTGGTTTTATGAGAATGGATTCCCCAGAACCAGAAGTTGAAGATGCGAAAAACATAGTATATCTAACAAAAAATAAAACAGGTGAATCGTGGCTACCAGGAGTTGAAATCAATGGGGAAGGTATCTTTATAGAGTTTAATAAAGAAACGGTTGCAAAATGGAATACGGTATTGAGAACGGGACAGTTATCAGATCAATACAAGAAGTTTTATAACGAGTTTTGCAGCTCGAGAGGTTGGACAAAATATAAAGAGAGAAATGCAGAGTATGTTCTGCTGCATACATTTGCTCACTTAATGATAAAAGAAATGGCAATGCAATCCGGATATTCTTCATCAGCCATAAAAGAGAGAATCTATAGTAGTGAGAATATGTGTGGAATTCTGCTATACACCGGTAGTTCTGATAAAGAAGGTTCCTTGGGCGGACTTGTGGAAATTGGAGAAATGAATAAATTAATCATTGTATTAAAACAAGCTCTTGAGAATGCAATGCTTTGCACGACTGACCCAGAGTGTATGATGAGTGAGCCTTCTGCTGATGACCTTAATGGAGTAGCTTGTCATTCTTGTGTGATGATAGCAGAGACCGCATGCGAAAGTGGTAATAGATTACTTGACCGTTCGCTTGTTATACCTTTGCCATCAAAAGAAGAGAGTGCCTACTTTAGGGAGTTGGTGAAAGAATTATGCGGGATGGAAATATAGGAATAGCTATAATTGTTGAAACCTTAGTGGCTGAGATTGAGAGGTTTGGCGCAGAAAACATAGATATTCAAGTTTTTAAGAAATCATATTCTTCAATTAGAGAGAAGTTTCCATCTTTAACAGAAGAAGAAATATACACTGTAATTCAGATGGCCATAAGCTTATATAATTACAAAGTTCAAGAAAAAGTGGAATTAGTTATTACTGCGCCGAATAGTTTCAAATTGAAGGCACTCAAGACGAGCATAGTAGTGCATGATCTCATAAGTAGTGCACAGAAAAGTATCACCTTAACAGGTTATTCAATATCCGAATATTTTTCTGAGCTTTTAGAAATGCTCTTGGATAAAAGCCGTAAAGGTGTGTACATCAATTTATATGTTAATGATTTTGCCAGTAAACAGGAACAGCTTGATAAATTGGAGATATACAAAGGGAGATTTTTGAATATTTACGACTATAATAAAGGATCGGATAAAATGGCCGCACTTCATGCCAAAATATTAGTGGTTGATGGTCATAAAACTTTTATTTCGTCTTCAAACCTTTCCTATCATGGATTAGAAGGAAATATTGAAATGGGTGTGTTAATAAATTCTCATAAAAAAGCAAGTAATGTTGAAGAGCTGTTTAAACAGTTGAGAGCACAGAAGGTGTTTACCAAATTATAAGTTCACAATCCGTTTTATTGGACACCTCTTGTGATAAAATACAATCATCAAGAGGTGTTGAAGTATATGAAATTGTTTATTAAATAAACATCTATTACCATGTAGGAGGGGGGAGCATATGTCAGACATTAGTATACCTGTTGAATTCACATCAGATGAAAAGGGTTATTATGACAGGCAATGTCCAAATGATAAATGTGAATTTGTTTTTAAAATATATATGGAAGATTGGAAAGATAAAGTATCTGACGAACAAGTATTTTGTCCTATGTGTGGACATACCGCAACGTCCGATCAGTGGTATACTCATGAACAGATTGAGGCTATTGAGGAGATAGCTGCCAGTTACGCTCAGTCTTACATCAGCAATGAATTGGATAAGATATTTGGAAAAATGGCACGTAGTATGCGTGGGAATAAATATGTTCAAATAACTTATAAACCCGGCAAGAAGATATCCTTCGTGAATAATCCCATAGGACAAAGACCGGAATGGGAATTAGAGATAACTTGTGAAAAGTGTCAGACCCGATATAGTGTGATTGGAAGTGCTTATTTTTGTCCCTGCTGCGGACATAATGCCGTTGAGCGTGTTTTTAATGAATCTTTAGATACAGTCCAAAAGATGATTGAGTCTATTGAAGATATATACAGCACCTTCGAAAAAAGCTATGGCAAAGATAAAGCTGAATCGATGTGTCGATCAATGATAGAAGGTACGTTGGGAGATATTGTTTCAGCTTTCCAAAAGTATGCAGAAGAAATTTATAAGCAGATTATGCCAAATAAAAAAGTTCGAGTTAACGACTTTCAAATAATTGAAAAAGGCAGCAATTTATTTAAAGAAGTTACCGGGAAAGGCTATGATTCATGGCTTTCTGAAGATGAAATTGCAGACATAAATATGTTATTTCAGCAAAGACACATAATTGAACACAATAATGGATTGATCGATGAAAGATACATACAGAACTCAGGAGATATATCATACAGGGTAGGCCAACGAGTAATTATAAAAAATCAAGACGCAATGAGGTTGCTTAGATATGTTAGGAAACTATCTGATGGACTAAGCAAATTAGGGGGAATGCAGAATGGATAAAGAGTTGTTTTATAACTGGCTTAAGAGTTTCAAAAAACTTGATTCGACCACAAGTAATGCAAGAACTTCAAATTGCCTGAGAATTGAAAAATTTTATGGTGATTTGGATAAGCTATATAATTCCGATAGGTGTGTAAGCCTTATAGAGCAGCTCACTTATACGACAACAGATAAAAAGCTTGGAGCCAAACCGAAGCACAATATTCCAATAGATGGTGATATTTATAATGGAACACATACATTAAAAGCTGCTTTGAAACTATATATAGAATTTAAAGATAACAAGATGATTGAGGAACTCAAAACGATACCTGATGTAGATCCTGACAAGCATGACGGATCATATGAGCTTGTAAGAGAAACTGTTGAATCACTATCAACTATTCCACGGGAGCAGCTTGATATAAATGACCTTGATCTTCTTTATTTCATGGTAGTTGGCACTTGGAGAAGTGGTGTTGATGTGAAAAGACAAAAAATTAAAGACAGCCACTTGGATACAGTTGAAAAGGACAGGCTTTCTGCTATTTTAGAAAAAGTTAAGGAAAACGCTGTTCAGCATAGCTATGAGAATATTGCAGAGGAAGGCAAAAATTTAGGATGGTCTATCGGAATGTTTGGCACTGGCTTTCATACATTTGCCTCAAAAGCAGATAAAGAAAGTGCTCAAAGGTTCATTTTTCTTTGTGTTGAGCTGAAAGACATGGCTGACGATGAAGCAATGTTCGTAAAGGTAGAGGAGGCTATTAAGAAAGGTATAAAAGGGATGCAGAGTGCGGCGGCTTCTGTTATGCTGCACTGTTTGAAGCCGTATACGTTTCCTATTATGAATAGTGCTGTTAACGATACAGCATCACTTTTTCAGATAGAAGGAGTATCGTTAGTTAAGCCTAAAGAATTAGGGTACTATATTCAAAATTCAAGGCAGCTAAAAAAATTCAGAGATGAAAAATGCATATTTAGAAATTATCGTGCTATGGATATGAAATTGTCTGTCTATGGTAGAAGTAAGGATATTGTAGAAGATGAATCAGTTAATGATACGACTATTACACAGGATGACAAGATAAATATTTGGAAAATATCTCATGGGAACGATGGCAGTTTTTCTGAAGAAGAGAGAGAAAAGTATTTTGATCAAGGAATAATTACTGTACATAGAGATACGGGAAGAGGTCAAGGAAACGAGTTCGAGAATGGTATAAAAATAGGGGATTATTTTTATTTGTGTTACGGAAATAGTGGCATAAAACTACTTGGGAAAATTACATCAGAAGCTGTACAACTGGCAAGCAAGACTCAAGGATGGCTCTATAGAAATTATGAAGTAGTAGCTTATTCAAAGATTCCGGATTACCAATATTCAGCAACTCAAAAGGGGTGGACTCCAAATTACAATTCCACTGCTTGGCGTGTACCAAGAAATGATTATGCTGAATTTGAAAAAAACATCCTATTGCCCTGCTTTGATATGAGAGTTCAAGACTTGATTTCTGATGAAATTACTACCCAAACTTCAAATGATATGAATGAGGGTATAAATTATTGGTGGCTTAATGCAAGCCCTAAAATATGGAGCTTTAGTAATATTGAGGTTGGTCAAGCTGTCGAATATACATCAATAAATGAAAATGGACATAAAAGAAAAATTTATAAGAACTTTGAAAATGTAAAGGCCGGAGATATTGTTATTGGTTATGAATCATATCCTGAAAAGGCTATTGTAGCTATATGCAAAATTTCACAGGGACATGATGGAGAGAGAATATGGGTTAAAAAAATACAAAATCTTATAAATCCCATTAAATATAGTGATTTGCTTGAAATCGATGAGCTGAAAAATATGGAGTACTTCAAAACACCAAGAGGGAGCCTTTTTAAGCTTACTCAAGAGGAATATGAGGCTATTATTGACTTGGTTAAAGAAGATGAGCCTTCAGGTCCAAAAGGTTCATTAGAATTGTACACCAAGGAAGACTTTTTAAATGAGGTATTTATTTCAGAACAGCAATATGATGAAATATCGATACTTCTGAATAGAAAGAAAAACATCATCTTGCAAGGAGCACCTGGTGTCGGAAAGACCTTTGCTGCCAAAAGGCTGGCTTATTCACTGATGGGATCTGTTGATGATTCAAGAATAGAAATGGTTCAGTTCCATCAAAACTATTCCTATGAAGACTTTGTTATGGGATTCAGGCCGGTTGAAGGTGGAGGCTTTGAACTTAGGAATGGTATTTTTCATCAGTTTTGTATAAAGGCTGCCAATGACCCTAATCGGGACTATTACTTTATCATTGATGAGATAAATAGAGGGAATCTAAGTAAAATTTTCGGTGAGCTTCTAATGCTTATTGAAAATGATAAACGTGGTTCAAAATTTGCAGTTCCTCTTACATACAAACCGGATAGCCGTTTTTATGTACCGCAGAACATATTTATTATCGGTATGATGAATACTGCCGACCGTTCTTTGGCGATGATTGATTATGCCCTTAGAAGAAGATTCTGTTTTGTTGAGATTGAGCCGGCTTTTAATACACAATCATTTAGAAAGCATTTGGCGGACAGTGGAATTCATGTGGACTTAATAGAAAAGATTATCAGCAGGTTAATGTATTTGAATAGCCAAATTGCATCCGACAGTAATTTAGGTAGAGGATTTAGAATTGGACACAGTTACTTCTGTAATCCTTCCACAGATGAGAACTGGTATCAGAGTGTTATTGAGTATGAAATCAATCCGCTTATCGAGGAATACTGGTTCGACAACGAAGAGAAGGCACAGGAGTACATGGATTATTTGCTGGGGTGATATGAATGGCAAACGAGATACCGATTCGTAATATATACTACATGCTCAGCTATGCTTATGATGTCTTAAAGGAAGGGGACAATGTCAATTTATCGAATGAAGAATTTGATAACATCTATGATCTCTTCGGAAAGATTCTCGTAAGTGGATTGAGTCTTCTTATTAAACGTGGTTTTAACAGAGAATATATCTGTGTGTCTGATGAGTTGCCTGTGCTTAGGGGTAAAATTGCCGTAAATGATACTTTGAAAAGACAGACCTTTATTCTTGGTAAGCTTAGCTGTGAATATGATGAGCTTTCACCGAATGTATTGTTTAATCAGATCATAAAGGCATCAATCATTACCCTTATTAACTATAAAGAGCTGGATAAGCAGGTAAAAGACCAGCTTATCCATATTAACAGATATTTTCAGGGAATAGATGTTATAAGGCTTCAGAAATCACATTTTTCAGGCATCAGATATCATCGGAATAACCGCTTTTATAAGTTAATTATTGATATTTGCGAGCTTATATATGATGAAGTACTTGTTACATCTCAAAAAGGTGAAACGATCTTTAAAGATTTCATTAGAGATAGTAGAATGGCTGCTCTGTATGAGAAGTTTATACGTAATTTTTATAAAAAGGAATTATCATCGATACAAGTCTATTCTCCTATCTTTCAATGGGAAAAGGATGCTGACTTTGAACACATTGGGGAAAGCTTTCTGCCGGTGATGAGAACTGATATCGTACTGCAAAATGAGAAAAGTCAGTTAATCATTGATGCAAAGTATTATACGAATGCACTACAAATTCGCAATGTAGGAGATACTAAAAAGCTTATATCAGGAAACCTGTACCAGATCTACACGTACATAAATAACAGCACCTTTACCGGAGAGAAAGCTGGGATGCTGATTTATCCTGTTGTAGATACTGAGCTTGACTTTGTTTACAGTATTCAAGGCAAAAAGATATATGTGAAGACTTTGAATCTTAATACAAGATGGGAAAATATATATGGACGATTAAAAAAAATAGCTGCAGTAATATAAAACACAATCCGTTTTATTGGACACCTCTTGCGATATTATGGTATCATTGGAGGTGTAATTATTTGGAATGATCTTGAGATAACAGGGGGACATTATGGCAAAAAGTTCTAATCAGAAGTTGAAAATTCTATACTTAATGAAAATGCTTCTTGAAAAAACGGATGAAGAAAATACAATGACAATAAGTGACATGATAGTAGAACTTGAACGTTACGGCATTACTGCTGAACGAAAATCAATTTATGACGATATCGAAGCTTTGCGTCATTATGGAATTGATATTGCTACTCGAAAAAGCAAAACTACGGATTATTTTGTAGCAAGCCGTGTCTTTGAATTGCCGGAATTAAAGCTATTGGTTGATGCTGTTCAATGTTCGAAATTTATTACATATAAAAAAAGTAATGAACTTATAAAAAAGATAGAGAGCCTGGCAAGCTTTTATCAAGCTGCGTTGCTTCATCGCCAAGTTTATGTGGCAAACAGAGTTAAGGCTATTAATGAAAACATTTATTATAATGTGGACAGGCTTCATGTCGCAATTGCAGAAAATAGGCAGGTATCTTTTAAGTATTTTGACTACGATATCAAAAAAGAAAAGAAATATCGAAAGGATGGAGACCTTTATTTTGTTAGTCCTTATGCTTTGTCCTGGGATGATGAGAATTATTATCTCATTACTTTCTCGGAAAAATATAATGACTTTACCCATTATCGAGTTGACAGAATGACGAATATTGAAATCATAGATCAGCCAAGAGCGATACTGCCAGACAATGAGCAATTTAACATTGCTGACTATTCAAAAAAAGTATTCAATATGTTCGGAGGAGAAGAAGAGACGGTAAAATTAAAGTTTGACAATTCACTTGTTAATGCTGTCATCGATCGTTTTGGAAAGGATGTTACTTTAGACAAAGCTGACGACAATAGCTTTTCAGTAAGGATAAATGTTGCAATTAGTTCCACCTTTTTTGCATGGTTAGCACAGTTTGGAAATAAAGTGAAGATATTATCTCCGGAGAGTGTTATTGAAAAATACAAAAACTCTATCCAGGAGATTTTAGAACAATACAAATAAAGGGGGGGTGTCGGAAGATGGAAGTCTTTAAAAGTTCGATAAGACCTAATGGATACATATTACCGGATAGTTTAAGGGGTAGGAGTATTCACGCAAAAGTAATACCAACGGTATGTAATTTAGAGAATATGCTTCAAAAGCTTATACAAATCAACGGAGATTTTGCTCAGCTAAAACAGTGGGAGAAAAGAAGTTATAAAGCATACCAGATTGAAGAGATAAAAAACAGGATAATGACCTCCCCGCAATATGCCTGGAAGGATATTGTCCGGGAGCATATATTGTCAAAGAGGCCATCTGATTTTGGTGCAAGTGTAATTGACATATATCTGGTTGCATATGTAGCCGAGACCATCGGAGCTGGCAAAGATGAATTTTTTAAATACGTTAAAAATGCCGGCATTTCTGATAATGGTAATTCAGCTCAAGCCATATGGCAGGTAGGAAAAGGAGACGGAGTATATCTTGAAATCCTTCATGATAATGGGAAGGTAAAGGATTGGAATTTTATGGCTAAATGGGTTGAAGGGAAATAAGAGCTGATGTTGATGATGAGAAATAATAGCTATAGTTGTGTTGGAATCGATGGCTGTAAAGGTAAATGGGTTGCAGTTTGTATAACCGAAAATAAATTTGAGGTTGATAAATTCAAAACTATAAATGACATTTGCAGCCGGTACTTAGATGCTGATATTTACATAATTGACATACCAATAGGCCTTGTTGAAAACAAAAGCCAGCTACGCCCGGATATGATTGTGAAAAAGGAGCTTGGTAAAAAAGGTTCGAGTATTTTTGAAGTTCCTTGCAGACAGGCTGTATATGCAGCAGATAAGAAAACAGCAAGGGAGTTAAATGTTGCTATTTTAGGAAAAAGCCTCTCTGAACAAACCCTGGGTATAGCCAAGGCAATAAAGCAGGTTGACGAATTTTTTCAGGATAAACCTCAATGGAAAAACAGGCTTCTTGAAAGCCATCCGGAATTTTGTTTTTCAAAGCTTAATAATAATCAACCAATCCTTGAACATAAAACGTCTGCGGAAGGCCAGCAAAAACGTCTTGAAATACTGAGAAAATATTATTCTAAATCAGATCAAGTTGTAGAGAAGTTTTTAGCCGATATTCCATTCAGAAAGAAAACTGACGATGTTATAGATGCCTTATGTTTGGCAGTGATGGGGAAAATAATCCTTGAAAAAGAGCTTAAAACTAATCCTGAAAATCCAATGATGGATGATAAAGGAATATTGATGCAGATGGTTTATGCTGAGTTGTGATATGGTATAGAAATTCGTCAGAATAGAATGTGACCATATAGTAAATAGTTGTGTTTACCAATGGACTGTTTTTATTTCAAAAACTTCCCTGTATGTTTATTACAGGGGGTTGAGACATGGACTATAAGGCTATCGGAGAAAGAATAAAACAAGAACGAAACAAAATGGGACTTACACAGTTTCAACTTGCTGAAAAAGTTGATATATCTCCACAATACGAGGGCAAGATAGAGCGAGGAGAAAAGCGATTTTCATTCGAGACTTTTTTAAATCTGTCGATTGCTTTAAATACAACTCTTGATTATCTTGCGTTCGGCCATAGAGATAGTGCTAAAAGTCCTGAAAGGTTAGAAATGGAGCTATTAGCCAATAAATTATCGGAAGGGCAAATAAGTTTGCTGAACGATATTATTCGAGCCATGTTAGTTCACAAAAACAGAGATTAAAATAGGGGTAGAACACAACGGTAGGTAGTCTACCCTTATTTTATATATAATATGAGTACTATCAGTGATGATTAATATTTACTATAAGGGAATTTAAGTATAAAATATAAAGTAAATAAATGCTAATACCAAAAAAAGCTATTGTAATGTTTTTAATGCGCAAGTAACAAAATTGTAAATAGATAAAGAGAATAGGTTGATGAGGTGATCATTTGTATGAGAAATGCTTTATATAAGAATATTCATATTTATATGGGGTTCGGGGGACTGTTAACAAGTTCTATAGTTTACTTTGTCTATAACAACATACAACCAACCTTCTATAACTATTTTTGGATAAGCGTTATTGTATTTTTAACTGTTATTAGTGTATTCTGCGGTCTATGGATAAAAAACATAATGTATTATGCTTATAAAGATCCACTTACGGATCTTTATAACCGTAGATACCTCTATGAAAGGTTAGAATCAGAGTTAAAAAGACTGAATCGTTCAAAAACTGCACTTTCATTAGTCATAATTGATATTGACCATTTTAAAAGAGTAAATGATAAATACGGGCACTTGGCTGGGGACAAGCTTCTTACACGGGTTTCAGAAGTTTTCAAAGCAAATTCTCGGGAGATTGATACTATTGCACGATGGGGAGGCGAAGAGTTTGCCATTATCCTTCCTGACACAAATAATCAAGGAGCATTAATATATGCAGAGAAGTTAAGGAAGGCAATAGAGAAATCTGAAAAATGTTTTGGTGTTACTGTGTGTATTGGAGTGGCAACAACTCATAAACCAATTGCTATAGATATGTTATTTGCAGAAGCAGATAAAGCATTATTTCAAGCAAAATCAGTTAGGAATAAGGTAGTAGGAGCAAACTTTCCATTATGTGAAGTTTCAATAAATTAACATAAGTGGGGGGATTGGGTTTTGTATTATGAGGAAACCATGCAGCTATTGGAAGCATTGAAACAACACCCTGTTCAAGGTACACTAATCATTCTATTAATAGTTATACTTCTGGCGTTCTTGATTTATCTTGATAAAAGAAAAGATAGTTTTTAATGAGAAAGAGAGGACATTCCTCTCTTTTGTTTTAACAGGAGTTTTCTGCAAGCTTGGCAGCTTGTTGATTGTTAAAACAGAATAGAATATAAATTTACTGTCCGTTTTATTGTACATATTATTTGATATAATTTGTTATAAAGGAAGGTGTTGGATTATGAAAAAAATATCTACTGCGGCTGATACAAAAGACATTTTATTGACCATTTACAATGGTGGATTCGGTGCTGTTAAGGAAACACGTACCGTAAGCCTTACAGGGGCTGAGACTGAGCTTATTTTTGCTGATGTAGCACAGCAGATAGAAACGGATTCTCTCCTGGTGGAAGGTTTGAATATCTTGGAATTCAATTATGATTATGATTTAGTTGATAGGGATAAGCTACTCAAAAAGTACATTGATAAGGAAGTTTATTTAAAGGACAGAAAAACCGGTGAAAAGAAGAGCTGCCGTCTTTTATCGGTTGAGGGTGCCGGAAGATGTGTATTGGAGGATAATGATACAAAGGAAATATATATTGATGCTCAGGCAGAAATTGTCCTTCCTTCCCTGCCATCGGGACTTATTGTAAAGCCAGCTCTTGTTTGGAAGATTGGGAAGTCAAAATCGGAATATGTTAAGGTTTCCTATCTTAGCAAGGGCTTCAATTGGAATGCAAACTATGTCGTAGAAATTCTGGAAAATACTTTAAACATTGCAGGCTGGGCAGAAATAGAAAATCAAAGTGGGGCAACATTTGAAAATGCCAAAATAAAACTTATTGCCGGAGATGTTAACAGAATTCAAGATGATGATGTCTATAACATGGAAGAACGTATGTATATTTGTGAGTCCTCTGCTGCGCCTCAAGCTGAGGAAAAAGCTTTCTTTGATTATCATATGTACACTTTATTAAATCCCACAACACTGAAAGATAATCAGAGCAAGCAAATCAATATTTTAAATGGTCTAAGTATACCTTACAAAAAATATTACAAGCTCAACATGAGTGAAGAAAAGGCAAATGTAATTATTGAGTTTACAAATAAGAAAGAGTGTGGCTTGGGTTGCGCCATGCCCAAGGGGAAAATAAAGCTGTATAAAGCTGATGAAGCAGACAATTCTCTTGAGTTCATTGGTGAGGACAGTATAGGACACACCCCAAAGGATGAAGATATTAAGCTTACCATTGGTAATGCGTTTGACATTACCTTCGATTTCAATGAAGTTGATCGTAAGAAAATAAATGGATTTGAACATTACAAATATGAGTGCATAATTAAGAATCATAAGGAAGAAGCTGCGGAAGTGCATTTTGAACATTATGCCTGGGGTATATGGGAAATGGTTTTGGCAACACATGAGTACTCAAAGAAAACATCAGGGCTAATTGAATTCTCTGTTAATGTACCGGTCGACAGCGAGATAAAGGTTGAATTTGAATATAAAATTGACCGACGGTCAGAGGTTGTTGTTAAAAAGTAAAGGACTATTTGATAAGGGGAGAAGAAGATGCTAGATGCAAAAGAAAATTATGAAAATGTCATTAAAAGCATTATTTATGAGAATGTAAACAATTCAACATTTGAAGCACGTCAGAATTACTATAAGCTGCTCCCGGAAACAGATGAGTTCCCAATATTTTTTACATTAAGCCAGACCGGAATAAATCTTGAAGTGCCTAAAAAATTTGCTTTTGGACTTAATCATTTTATCGAATATATGAAAAAACAGGGATGGAGCTTTTATAGACAAAATGTTATTGATTTTGAACTAAGTGAAACATATAGAGTAATCCAACCGCATGGGGTGGAATATGGGCATAAACAATGGGACATTGATTTGGCAAAATACCAAAGTTCCATTAATTTGCCTTTCTTGCTTGAGAAAATGTATTATGAATCCGGCTTCATAACTGATACTGGTGAACCCGTTTCTTTATATAAAGGGTGTAAATTTGCAGATGATTGTTGGGCGGGAATAGATGAGAGAAAGCCTGATAATGAGGAAATAAAATGGTCATATTTGTCATTTCCCTGGATAGGTAAAAAATACTACAAAAATAAGATTTTAATAATGGGAATAAACACGTATGAGAGTGGAGGTTTTGATTATAACACTCAAATTATAACTGAGGCAAGAAAAGAACTTGAAGATGGGAAAAAGCGCATTAATTTTGGATATGTTTTTCCTGATGGTAAAAGGTATGCTGGAACTTTTCTTTGGCACCGCATAGCCTGCTATACTATGGCTATACGAGAAGCTATATACTGTGATTCTGATGATATTTATGGAGTCTTGAACCTAGAAGATAAGATTAAGGATAGCAGAAAAGTTGCTGCAGAGTACGAAAATAATTCATTTTTAAATCATGTTAAATGCTCTCCAAAGCGAGATCGGAGTAATCCTACAGCATCAATGTGGAAGAATTGCGGTGCACATGTTTTAAAACATGAGATAGAATTGCTGACACCAGACTATTTGTTGGTATTAGGCGTAGGAGAAAATATGAATTATCTTAAAAACAATGTTTTAGCCGGAGATATTTCTGAAATTAATGTGAATTCAGATGTGAAGCTTTATTATACTAAACATTTTAAAAGGCCACTTAAAGTTATAGCTGTTCCACATCCATCAAACAGTATAAAAGAAAGCCTGATATCAGATGTGTTTGAGTTGGCTTTACAAGCAAAGCGCATTTATATATAAGGTTTTCATATAAATCAGAATTGATGAAAACGAATATGAAAATTTATAAAAAAGGAAAATTGAGATGAATAATGTTATATTTGAAAGATATGGTTTACTAAAAACTCTTGTAAAAGACCGTAGAGAGCAATTCGATAGACTAATCAGTTTTATGGAGAAAGAAACTACCTGGTTAACAGCGCCTGCAAGTACCAAATACCATCTCTGCAAGGAGGGTGGTCTATTGGAACACTCGGTAAATGTTGCTGAAACTATGCTGAAAATCAAGGCTGCAATTGCACCGGATATAAGCGATGAGAGCTGCGTGATAGTAGCGTTGTTGCATGATTTAGGCAAAGTGGGTATGCCGGGGAATCCACAGTATCTCATAAATGAACCATCTGAAAAACAAAAAATGTATGGATACAAACCGGATTATCCATACCGTTTTAATTCTAAACTTACATATTTAAGTGTACCGGTCAGGAGTATATATTTGGCTCTGCAACACATTAGCCTTACTGAGGAAGAAGTGCAGGCAATTGTCTATCATGATGGACAATATGTGGAGGATAACCGTTCCTGCGCTACCCATGAAGAACCCCTAACGCTGCTTTTGCAGTATGCCGATAGTTGGAGCGGGTTTGTGATTGAAAAATAAAGGAGTGTGATAATTGTGAAGTTCGGTATGCGAAAGCCGAGTATTAAAAAGAGCATTGCAGCAAGAACGAGCGTAAAAAGATATATACGCCATAGCTTAGGGGTAAAAGCTCCAAGAGGATGGGGTTGGATTACAAATCCTAAGAAAGCTTTGTATAACAAGGTCTACCGTAAAACCACGTTTAGTATATTTGATATTTTTAAGTTTTTTAAATAATAAATCTATTTTGAGCTTTTGGAGTTATCCGTAGGGGGTGATAATTTGATACAAGCCGTACTTGGAGGCAAATCGTTAGGTTATGAGTATACAGAGGATATCCTTACTTCAACAGTCTTTGGCACTTTAAAATATCTAAAGCCAGACATGATATTGATTCCTTTTATTGAATCTGCGTTTTTATATAATGAGAAAAGAACAACTCTATGGGAAAAATTAAATTCGGAAGGAATTGAGCTGAGATGTTACCGGGAAGTAGAATATGTATTCTGGACCTGGAATCAGAATTATGGAGAGCCGGATTTAATCCTTATATTTAGAGACCATGTACATGGTTTTGATGATCTGCTTCTCGTTGTTGAAGCTAAATTCAAATCAGGGAAAAGTGGAACAGAGGAAAATGATCAATTGGTTCGTTATTTTGAAGCAATAAATAATGATATTGAGAATTTTACGGAATCATCTGTGTCAAGTTTCAAAGGCAGAAAAGGATATGTTGTTTATTTGACAGAAGCCGAAGCTTACTCAGACATAACAGCAACTACCAAAATAATACAAAGCAGATATAATGAAATAAAAGAAAATGTATTTCATCTGAGATGGCATCAATTGTACAAAACACTTGAGAAAATGTATCCGCACTATTCATCATTTGAAAAGATTATCGTAGACGACTTGATGAAATATATGGAAAAGCTTGGGTTGAGGGATTTTTCAGGAATATCTCTGCCGGATAAGTCGTTGAATTCGGCGTTTTTATTGCCGTATCCGATTTTCTATAATGATGGAAATAGTTCTGCCAAGAAGAGAACTTATTTTGACCAATTGAACAACTTAGACATTACAATAGAAAAAAATATTTTTTATAGGGGGAATCAGTATGAGTGATATTCAAAAGGGGCATCAAATAACATTAGCTTTTCAATATATTCAACAAGTATTTAAAGAATGTCAGCGATTAATATTCAAGATTGACAACCAACTGGCTCCTGAATGGGGGAACCTATACGGCAATAGAATAACAAAGGATGTAAGCGCAAGTTTGCAGGAGGCCGACAGATGGATTGTTGAAGCAATTTTTCGTGTTTATCAAAACAATAAAGATAAACTGGTTAATAAATGCATTACAATTACATTTTGGGGAGACGATGTGGAACAACCAATTATTACTGCCGGAAAAATTGTATACTCCGATATAGATAAAAGGGATCATTGGGATTTATGGAATATCTGGTTTTATTGGGCTGATGCAAGTGAAGACAATAACTATGAATTGGATGGCAAAGTTAATCATTTCCAATCCGAGGAATGCAAATATATTGATGAAGCGTATGTTTTCAGTTTGCCACTTATTAACATTACAGACGATGAAGCATTAATTGAAAAGATCATTAAACCACTAAAAGAGCTTTAAAATTGACACGGGAGAGGTGAAATACCAGATGGTACTAACAGATAATATGCGGGCTGTTCTTGAATTCTATTCTTCTCTCGGTAATCGTCAAGCCTTCTGTAAATTAAAACATCACAATGGTAATACCGAGGAATACATTTACTCCCGACTTGAGAGAGCAGCCTTTGACCAGTGCGACGGGAACAATGTTGCTACCTTTTCAAGATATGCCATATGGGCAGATGATGTAAGGTATCTTATAAAAAGTGCTATAGAATCGATTAATACACAGGATAAAGAAAAGGCTGTTGAAGAACTTACACTTGCGTTGAATGCTATGGGTGCATTTGTAGATATTCAAAATATGTTTGACGCTCAGCCCGGTAGAATGCAGTTTGAAAAACCGGAACAGATTTTTGAGGAGTATAAGGAGTTTAAAAAACTGTAGAGATAGTTTGCAGTATAATTTTATTGAAAATAAGAAACGAGGTGTTCTAAATGCTTGATAAAGCCATTCGTATTGCAGCTAAAGCGCATAAAGGACAGACGGACAAAGCTGGGCAACCATATATACTTCACCCGCTGTGGGTCATGTTTATGCGAAGAAATGAAACTGAAAGAATTTGTGCAGTGTTACATGATGTTATTGAGGATTCAGATATTACTATTGAATATTTGAGGAAAGAAGGTTTTACGGAAGAAGTTCTGAGTGCATTAGATGCTCTTACAAAGCGCGAGAATGAAACCTATGATGATTTCATTGGCAGGGTTATTGAGAATAAAACAGCCTGTAAAGTAAAGTTGGCAGATTTAAGCGATAACATGGATTTGTCCCGTATTTCAAACCCCTCCCAAGAAGATTATCAAAGAGTAGAAAAATACCGTAAAGCAGCAGACCGGATATTAATGACTATGGATTCTGAGGGTGATGATGAGTTTAGAGCCATTAAGGAGATTGAAATAAATGGTTGTGTCTCAGTTCCTCAAAGCTGTTCAGAGGATGAGTTCCTAAAAAAGTTTATCGATTTCATTGAAAATAATTATTGGTCATTTGGCGGTGGAGTAAAAGAAATTGCTGAAGTAGATGGCTAATGTTTATGAATATTAGAAATTTACTTCGAGCAAAAGGGACTTAAAAAGTACTTCTAATTATAACAGATGGATAAAATAGAAGTTATACTTTTCGTGCTAGTATAAGCATTTTACAGGGATTGGAGGGGGAGGTATGTCGTTTCTTCTAATAAAGGGTGAAATGTTTCACTGCAGAGATTGTGGTTCATCATATACTATAGAATTTGAGGGTGGAGCGAAAGAAACTCAGATTGGAGATGAAAATGTATTTAGGCAAATTAACTTAAATGAGAAGTTTATGCCGCCAACATATGACTGTAAAAACCAAGGATATTATTTTCATGAGTTTATTTTGTGTGAAGATTGTTTAAAAAACAGTTTAGACAATCAAACAATAATCTATAAGGTTAATGACTATCCGCCATTTGAAAACTTATTTTATTTGAATAATAAATTTTCCGAGCTTATTAAGGACATTGCTCAAGAGAATATTGATGGTTTCATTTCTAAGATCGATTTGAATTTTTGTCAACAGTTGCATCCTGAAGCTTATAAGGAAACTATTGGACAAAAGTTATTCAAGTTAACTTCTCATAAAAACGAGCTTACTAAAAATTATATAAAAAAGGCTAAACTCCAAATTGGTATATCATTTGAAGATTACATTAAATCATCAGAAAACTATTTGGAAGTTGTAAAAGAATACAGCTATCTGGTTTCCCCATATGAACAAGAAAGTAAAAATTTACTTAATAACAGTGTTAAGAAGTACTATCGGGAAATAGATCTAAGCCAAACAGTTAACCTTAATCCGTATATTTGCTATGAATCAACTGTTAGGAAAAGGGTAGTGCCATTAATTAAATTTTCTGTATTTGATGGTGCATACAATATTCCTACAGCAAAACTAAAAGATATTCTTTCAAAGAGTGTGGAGCAGAGACTTATATTGACTGGTACTCCTGCATTTGGGGCTATGTTTGATGAGGTATATAAAAAGGTTGTGACATTAGGTATTAAATAAACTACTTGTAAAAAAGAGTAAAGTTTTATTGAAAATGTGTTTCGGATTTTTTATACATTTAAAAGTATTAAAACCTAAGTGTGATGTATGGTAAATTTATGTATTTTTATGTAAAATTATTTTATAAAAGTTTTAGCGACAAAAGTAGGAGGATGTATCTATGATAAGTAATTATAAACAGAGAAAAGATAAAGTCTTAAAGATATACGAAGATTACATAAAGCTAAAAAGCGAAATAGGTGACAATAATAAAATCGAAAGCATGGCTAGAATGGCATCAAATATTAAAGAAGACAAATTTGTTCTAATGGTTGTAGGAGAAGCGAAAAGTGGAAAGTCCACTTTTATTAATGCTTTCTTGGGTAAAGAGATTTTGCCTATGGATGTTAAACAATGTACCAGTGCTATTATTGAGCTATCATTTAGTAGCGATTTTGAATTAAAAGCAGAATATGCTAATGGAGAAAAGCGTTTCATTCGTAAAGAGAGTGAAATTGTAAAGTTTTTAAAAGAACATGCTGCTATTAATGATAAGTTCAGAGAAATTCCTGTTACAACCATTAACAATGAATTATTGATAAAATCAAAAGGTGATGTTAAGGAATATGATATTAAAAATTTGATTTTAGGTGTTAAGAATGATAATACTTACAACCTTGAAGCATCAAAATATGAGCAATTGATTAGAGAGTACATTAATACGGAAAAGAACAATTGGGGGAAAATAGTTACAAAAATAAAGATAGGCTATCCTTTCTCAGAGGAAATGAAGGGTATAACGATAATTGATAGCCCAGGTGTAAATGCACTTGGGAAAGTTGGAGACATTACAGAAAAATATATTGAAAATGCAAATGCAATCATTTTTATTAAATCCCTCAACGGACAAGCATTAGAATCGGCGTCATTTAAAAGCTTCTTTAACAGCAAGTGTGTTGACAAGCATAAGGAAACTTTGTTTTTAATACTAACAGGCTCTGCAAATCAAACAAAGGAAGAGGAATATAACTTACGCAAACAAGCGGTTGAAATGTATAGAAATATATCGGAAGAGAAAATAGTGTGTGTTGATAGTAAATTGCAATTATATTATAACAGATGTAAAGAGAGAACAGCAGAAGAAATTGATGCTTATTTTAAAGAGCAAAGGGATAAACTTGAATCGTTTGCACCAGCTGCGGAATGTTGGCTCTGGACAAAAGAAAAAAATAAATTTGAGGAAGAAATTAAAGAAAAATCTAATTTTTTAAAAATAAACGATATCCTAGAACGATTTGCAAGAAAGGCTCAGTATTTAGCCTTAATAGAATTATTGAGTCTGATAACAAAAGGATATGTTACCATGCGTGAAAACTTGAAGGAAAAAATATCCTTAAATAAAATAAGCCTTGAAGACCCTAATAAACTAACGTTGGAACTTAATAAAAAAATTGAAGAAATTTCTACTTTACAAAATAAAATTAATGTTGGTATTGAGAACGTAATAAAAAAATACACTGACCATGAAGGGGGGGTAATAAAGAAAGAAGCTGAACGGGTCATAAATAATTTTAAAAACGAATTAGCGAATTTAAATCATGATATTGATGAACTTGAAAAAGTATCGTTCCATCGTATAAATGACTTTGAGAGATTTAGAGATGATTTGGGTGAAAAGTTAGTAAAAGAATGCGACCAAGAATTACTTAAATTAACTCAAAATACAAGTATTCCATCTCCTTTATTTGAACCCTCACTTTCAAAAGAAGATTTTGAAAATATTAAAAAAGATACTGAAAGTGAAGCGAAAAAAAATGAAAGCTACACTACCGGATGGGGATGCTTTAGGGAAAGTAAAACAAGGTCAGTTTATTCACGTGAAAAGCATTTTCATATAATTAAAGATAGTATAGTGAGAAGAATTGAAGAGATTAAAAGTAAGTCCATTGGTAGTTTGCAGGACTATACTATAGAAGTTACAAAGATTTATAAAGCAGAGCTTAATGCTAATGCAAATAAAAAGCAAGACGAATATTCTGAATTATTAAAAAGAAAGGCAACAGCTGAACAACTTTTAATGGAGATTAAAAAGAGTGAAGAAAGTTTAAAGAATGTGCAATGTTTTCTTAAGGAAGCAGAGGAAATGAAAGGTGGAATAGAGTATGCAATCGGCTAACTTAAAATCATTAGAAAATGCAATTAATGAATTGTTTGTTAAAATAGATAAACGTATTGATGAAATATGCTCCCTTCCGGGTAATAATTGTGACAAGGCCGAATCTATTTGTGACTATGTAACTAATACATTAGCCGCTGAAAGTAAGTCGCTTTTATCTACATTATATTCAAAGATGTCGGATGCTACATTATCAGAACCTTTATTCTCTGATGTTTCAAATGCAAACAAATTCTATTCGTTAGATTTGAGAAGTCTCATATATGAAAAATATATTTTTTCTGTTGAAGACAAGATCGATTACAAATTAGCTAACGAAAGACTGATAGCTTTATCTAGTGCAACAGGAACGATTGCGTTGGGAGCAGTTCTTACAACGGCATTATCAAGTCCAATAGTAATACCAATTGCTATTGTTGTAGCCGGAGCATTATATTTTCTTATGACAGATACAATAAAAAAGCAAAATAAAGAGGCTTTTTCAAAATCTGTTAGAGCTTATGTTGACTCACTTAAAGAACAATTCATTATTTGGCTTGAAAATATTGAAAAATATTACAATGAAAAAGTAGAAGAACTCAAAAAGACTTTATAGCTGGGGTGTTAATATGTATGAAGAAAAAAGAGAATTAGTTCCTTTAGGCTTGCCGGATGAGCTAAGAGCGCAATTTGATAATGATACTAATGTAATTTGCGATAGCACAGAAAGACTGCTAAAGGAGATTTTTCCGTATTATCTTGCAGATAATACATTTGACGATGATAAGATAGAAATCGATTCAAATGACATAGTGAAAGCTATGAATTTTTTTAAGATTGCCGATTGTACAATAGAAGATGTAGATGATGTATTTTTGTATCTGAATGAAAAAATACAGAAATTTTTATCCGCTGCATATTCGGTTGGGACAATTGTTTGTTATGGAATAGTAGGCCAAAATGGTAATACGAGTATCGTTCTAGGTGTAGACCCTGTGAGTGCTGACAATAAAAATGCCGAAACAATAAAAAGTGTTACTCAAGGATTATTACCTGGGATTACTTTAAAAGATTTTAAATGTGATTCAAAAGTATCTGATAATATGCAATATGGTTTAATCGGAGGTGTGCCAACAGTCAAAATTAAAGATGATGTTCAGAGGTTTGATTTTGCGCCAATTGTTAGAAGCTTGAACGGGCAGAATTTCACACTGCTGGTAATGGCAAGACCTCTTAGCGCGGCTAATGTACAGGACAAAATAGGACAGTTATTACATATTAAAGACCAATGTGCGGCCATCAGTAAAAGGAATGTATCCATGCAGCGAAGCACCTCCCAAAACACCCAGGAGTCCTGGGCAAATACGGATGGAAGCAGCGAGGGTTCCAGTTGGGGCGGCAGTGTCAATGCTGCGCCAATTGGTATGGGAATTGGGGCAATTATTGGGAGCATTGTCGCTCCGGGTATTGGGACTGCAGCTGGCGCAGCCATTGGCGGTGCAATAGGAGGAGGGTTCTCTGTCAATAATGGAAAAAACAGCTCTATAAACCACTCTGAATCTTATACAAAATCAATTTCAGAGGCCATAACCCAAGGAGGGACGATGTCCCTAGATATACAGAACGGTTTTGCTATGGAGTTGATCAAGTATGCAGAGAATGCAATAGAGCGGTTAAAAATAGGCCAGAACACAGGAATGTGGCAGGCAGCCATAAGCTATTCCGCAGATTCTGAAGTCGCCATAAATCTGCTTCAGGGGTGTCTGTATAGCGAGGTTGCAAGACCAAACCCCGAACTGCTGCCTCCTAGAGCATTTAAAGCTGCAGCCAAAGCCCTGCCCTTTAGCAAATCAGAAAAGAATAACCAATTATTGATTATTCCTAAGAATTTTTTTACAAAGAATGCCTGTGACAGTTCTGTGTGCAGTGTTATAAATACACAGGAATTAAGTCTGCTGTGTTCATTACCGGATAAAAACGTGCCCGGTTTTGAAATAAAAACAGGAAAGTTCTATCCAATGACACAAGGGACATCATATTCACCGGACCAGCCAGAAGGCTCTGTCGATCTGGGACATGTTTGTGACTGTGAACGAGAACTTGAAAACGTTGAATTCAAGCTTACTGATTCAGACCTCAATAAACATGTTTTCGTCTGTGGTATTACCGGAAGCGGCAAAACCAATACTGTCAAGCATATATTATCAAAGGTTGACAAGCCATTCCTGGTCATTGAATGTGCTAAAAAAGAATACCGCAATATGGTTTACGGGAAAAATGAGGGTGACGAGAAGGTAACAGTTTATACACTGGGCAGGCCTGAGATTAACTGCATATCAATAAATCCCTTTTACATATTGCCGGGAACAAGCCCGCAGACCCATATTGATTACCTAAAGGATTTGTTCAATGCATCGTTTTCAATGTACGGTCCGATGCCGTATATTATTGAAAAATGCCTACACAACATATACTTGAAGCGTGGATGGGACTTGACACTGGGATATCATCCTTATCTGGTAAATACAAAAAACAGTATGGATTTTTTTGATGAGATTTACATAAGGCAACAATATAATAAGCCTGAACATAAATTTATTTTTCCAACCATGACGGATTTGAAAAATGAAATAGAATCCTACATAAAAAAGCACATGGACTATAAGGGTGAGGTTTCTGATAATATAAGGACTGCAATCATAACTCGCCTTGAAAGTCTGTGCGTTGGAGCAAAAGGATATATGTTTGATACTTATGAGATGGCTGATTTTGATGCCCTGCTGAGTAGAAACTGTGTCTTTGAACTTGAAGGGCTTGCGGATGATTCCGACAAGGCGTTTACAGTCGGGCTTCTTGTCATATATATAAACGAATACCGACAGTTATATAAAGAAACCCAAATTGAGAACACCAACAAACTCCAGCATTTACTGGTAATAGAGGAAGCCCACCGCTTATTGAAAAACGTGGCGACAGAGCGGACAAGCGAGAACATGGGCAATCCAAAAGGTAAGGCGGTTGAGCATTTTACGAATATGATTGCAGAAATGCGTTCTTACGGGCAGGGTGTCATAATTGCAGAACAGATACCGAGCAAAATTACTCCGGATGTGATTAAGAATACATCCAATAAGATAATTCATAGAATCGTATCATCTGACGATCAAGAGTTTATTGCAAACATGATCGGTGTAGACAAAAAGGACTCGATATTTTTAGGAAATCAGAAAACAGGATATGCCCTCTGCCACAAGGAAGGTATGCGTTTGCCAGTTTCTGTCAAGATTCCGCAGCAGAAAAACAGCATTGTAAAAGACGATGACCTGCGGCAGAAGAATCTGAAGAACCAGAGTTTTTTAATCACAAAGAGCATCATCAGGACTCATCTGGTAGATAGTATTGATCAGTATGTTGTTAGGCTTTTGAATACAATGCTGACCTATGATGTGGAGCAGACCATGCAAGGTATCAAAATTACCTTCGAAACAGCAGTCAAAATAATGCGGCGCCATGCATCACCCATACCTTGGAGGGATGAACTGAATAATGGGATTGCTGAATTGCTATCGGAGAACATAGTGAAGCTGATGCTGATTGGAGTCTACAGCAGCGGGGTCAGCCTGCCGGATGTGCTGGGAAATGAAATAACGGAGGCTCTTAAAAATCCGTACAAGGAACCGATCAGGAAATTAATCGGGACACTTAGAACGATTTATCAGGATGTTGATATGTCCAAAAATGCAGTAACTGAGCTTGCAGCTAACTATATTCTGGAAAATCCAAACCTTGAAGTCAATTACCCCCAGTTGGTAAAATCCTATTTTGCAGCAGTGAACCCATCAGTAATAAATGATATAGTCAGTATCTTAAGAAAAAGGAATGATAGAGATGATTGAAGCATTATTATCAGGGATAAAATCAATAGAGTATCCAGGTGAAGAAAAAATAAAAGCAAAAGACTTTGAAAATACATCTATTGAAATAGACGGACAGGAAATAAATAAGAGGGCATTATTTGATTACAGTGGTGTGTTGAATGAACAGGTGGATAAAATCAAATCATTACCCCTAGAGACTTTGAGGGCAATAAATGAACAGATGGATGGCTTTAAGGGGAATGAGGTTACTGAGAAAAATGATGCTGGTGCTGAAAGCAGTGAGGTCAGTATATCGGAACTAGTAGATGAATACCTCAAGCAGTTAAAGGAGCTGTCGCCTTGTCCCGAAACGATAGACGATGCAGTAGACATGACAAATCTGGAAAAGCTTCCGCCTGAAGAAGTTGCAAAGAGAAGGTCGGAGTTTAACAGCAACAGGGAAAAATTAATCAGGGAATGGGAAGAAAAGAACGGAAGAGAATGGCCTACCTACAAGGAGGATATTTATGACAAGAACGGCAACATTGTAAGAAAAGCAGGGGATAAAATGGAGGCTCATCATATCAAGCCGCTTTCTCTGGGCGGTGAAAATACAGCCGAAAATATTACACCAATGGATTACAGGGACCACAATGACCATAAGGGTATCCATGCAAGTGATAGTCCATATAGCAGAATTATTTCAACTGTAAAGGAGAATCAATGATGTGTAAAATAACAAAGGATCTAATCATACAAGTGGAAATCGATGACGGATTCATCAATGAGTGCAACTCAGTATACAATACGAGGATCGACTACATAGCTAAAGAGCTATCATTAAAACCTGATTTCTATGAAACCAGTAAAAAACGTAAAATTAGGAAATTATGCAACAATGAAATACTTGACTCTAAGGATGTTCTTGATTTTGATTTTGCATCCCAAAGCCTCGTCCCACTCTTTGATGTCATGGACAATAATTACCTGTGTTTTGATTATGCAAAAAAACAGTTCTGCTTTTTTAATACCATCGATGAGATTTCATCGGATTATAAGGAAAGTATTATGGATTTGATTGATTTCTTAGGATGAAAACACCTGCAAATAAGAGACTGCAAGAAAATTGTCCGCAGATGGTTAATTGTATGGGAAAACACGTTTTTGTATCAAGTATCAAAGAATTGAATGAGTATTATTGTTAAAGCTTTCCTGAACGATGATATTTAAAGACATTTCCTGAAAATATATTTTAGTCGGAGGTATTATATTATGTTGATGAAAAAAATTGAGAATTTGGAGACAAAAGTTTTGGCAAATAACTTTAAAGTGAGTAATAATGTAGATTTGTGGGGTGGAGCGGATATTGTCATAACTGATGCTATAACAAAAGACCTTGAATTATGGCAAGGAAACCCGCCTATTGTTGTGGGGGCTGGAAAGATTGGGTTCGCAGGAAGACAGGTGGTTTGTACAAAACTTGCAAGAGAATTAAGCTATGTTTTTTATGAGCTTAAAGATATTTTCCAAGAGTACATTGATTACAGTAATAAATATGAATTCTATGGCAGGCTTGCTTCTGCAGCTCGTATGGCAGATTGCAACAAAGATGAAAGAAATGTACTGATAGAAACAATCAATGAAGCTAAAAGAATAGCGGAGGAGATTATAAATATCGCATAGTATAGCAATCAACTTTAAAATATCATTACTCCATTTTAATAGAAGTTACGAATTCGTGTATAGTAATAGATATTAAAAAGCGAGAGAAGGGACTATAATTTATGTTTGTTTGTGTTTTTATTGATTGGGAAAATATTGAAAAGACTGCCAAACAAGAATTTGGTTCTGTGCTTAATTTTGAAGAATTTGTTCAAGTAATCCGTGATGTTGCCACTTCAAACGGGTCACGTTTAGTTGGAATACAGGCTTATGGAGATTTTGACAAGGGTACGGCTGGACTAATGAGTAAACTAATCAATTTGGGAATTGATCCCCGGCATGTGGTTACAAAGACTGCACAGGAATATTTAAAAGGTTCAACAGATATAGAACTGTCGTTAGACATACTAGAAACTATGTATAACTATCCGCATATAACTGATTTCTTATTTGTTTCCGGTGATAGTGATTTAAGACATGTTATTAAAAGGTTGCAAAAGCAGGGAAAGAATTTAAGATTATTAGGATTTGAAAATCATACTAGCCAGTTTATTATTGATATGGTGAATGAATTTATCCCGTTGGATAATTACTCAAATATCATGAGGAAAGTAACACAGACTGAAAAAGAGCAGATGGCTCTGTCGCTGCTTTCCAATGAGTATGCCCGTATCATTATTGAACATGTTGACCGGCTTGAAAAAATGAATGATAAGGATTTTATAGGACTAAATTATTTGCGGAAAAGATTAATTGATTATTATAAAGATTCTGTAACCCAAGTCAGTGATGCTTTAACACATTGTATTGATTACGAAATATTAAAGATATACCAAGTCCCAAACCCGAATGATCCAAAATATCCAACCCGTGCTTTGAAATTGAACAGAGAAAATCAGGCAGTGCAATATGTATTAAATAAAGATTAAAAGACTGGTTTGTTTACCGGATTAGATGTAAACGTAAGAAAATTCCAACTATATATGTTGAAAATATTTTTATAGTTACTTCTTAATCTAAATAAGTATCTATATTCTATATTCTTACATAAGGGAGGCAGATTATGTCCATATTTAACATTTTCAAACGGCAGAGACCGGCTGATAGCAATTCATCCGTACAGTCTAACCCGGCTGTGCCCTCTAAACATGCCAAGAAAAATCCTACAACACCTGTTGTAACCATATCGACTGAGATAATTTCATCGCAAGCGGATGACGTCATTCCGGCAACTGAAAGGGTAAAATCGGCAATCCCGAGTAAACATGGACTATATCCACACGAAATACTGATGCTTGACTATGCCGATTCGTACTACACAGTAGAAAACTCATTTCAAGGCTTTTGGTGGTACAGATACGGTGTGAGAAACGTATCAGACGGTCTTCGCTCCTTGGTTGAGAGGGGATTTCTTCAGATTGGGGATTTGCAGAGTGCCATTGAGAAAGAGAATGCCACAGCTTTAAAGGAAGAATTGAAAAAGCGTGGGCTAAAAACAAGTGGTAAAAAGGCCGATTTGGTGAAACGTCTGTTGGAGGAAGCTCCGCACGAAGAACTTAACATTCGATTTTCAAAGAGAACCTACCAGTTAACTGACCCAGGAAAACAAGCCCTCGCCGAGGAAAGCTATGTCTCGTACATCCATCGCCATCAGCTTGAGGATTTGGATATATGGTCGCTTAACAAGATTGTATATACACCCCCATATATGCCGTACCGTGATAAGATTTGGGGATATCTAAATAACCACAGCATGAAGCACGCAGCAGCTAGGGATTTTGGTCTATACAGAAACTGCCGCTATCATATGCATTTGTTCTTGATGGAGGAAAAGCGCATAAAGGATGCTCTTGGTATGCTGGCGGAAGTTGTATTTTATGATTTGAGCGGCCTTGGAAACGGTTATAACCCACAATTTTTCTACATTTGCGCGGAGTATTTCTTCCCATACAAGGAATCAAACGCAACGACAGCACCAGGTATAATCAGTGCTATTATGAATTGCCAAAAGGAACTTGGCTTAACTGACGAAGAACTGAGGGCGGTACTGCTCGACCGAATGAGTAAGTTAAGTGCGCCATTTCACCTTTTCACCCCTGAAGAATGTGTTGATATTGTGTTTATGGAAAACCGCCAGGATGAAGAGGCTTTAACCAAGATTTACGCAAAGGCTAAACGACGGTTCAAACAAAAATACCCGAATATCAAATGTTGAAATCGCCGTTGTGTACGGTGGTTTATAACCGAAAATTGAATATTTAACGGCTCTCAATCTTTTAACGGTTTGCAAAGGTAAGGGTATGTTTATCATTTTATAGTAGATTAGCCAAATTAACTACCATCTATTACTCAAAGGAATTTAAACGGCAGATGGTTTTTATTTGCTCAAAACTGTCGACATTTAATTGAAGTTGCCAGTTTTTGTTATTTACTTTTTTTAATATTCCTTTTTCCATAAGATAAGTAATACATACTGCGACCTCGTCGCTCTTGTCGTTATTGGTGTCAAATAGAAAACAGAGCTTTTCAATGAAGAAAATGCTCTGTTTATTTTTTTAGAAAATCAGATTTTGGGTCATAAACAGTTCTAAATTGGTATCCTCTTGAATTCATAGAAGCCATTTTTAGGGCGATTAAATTTATGTCGGTATAAAGTATCCGTGCGATTTGTTCAATATCGTAACCTTCATGTGCATAAGAAAAAATAGCATCATCCGGTAGAAGAATCTCAGATGCGAATAGATTAGCTTCATATTCAGGACGGCTTTTCATATCATACAGCATGAATTCCTGCAAGCACACCCTCCTGGCCAAATCCCTATGTAATAAGTCGTGCCCTAATTCATGAGCACAGACCAACTTTTTTATGTAGTCATCAAGTTTTTCATTGATGACTGCAAAACGGTTCCGTTTAAGGTATTTGTACATTCCTTTGAGATGACCTAAATCAGCAAAAAAAACTTCAACTCCAATAGCTTTACATAGTTCAAAAGGATCTCTCGTATCATACCGCTTGATTAACCCGGAAGCAACCGATTGAATATAGTCTTTGTTCGGCATACGTGATTCACCCCCTTAGTATCCCCATTATACCAAATAATGTGTACTATAAAACGGACAGCAACCTATTCGTCAGACTCTTTTCGGTACTTCTTAGGGGTATATTTCTTATTATTGTCCTTAGCCTTCCAGTACATCTCAGTGATAGCTCTAAAAACTTTGTCTTTATCAGCTTCATTCAATTCCCCACCAGCGAAAAGGCCGCCTAACTCATCAACTAATTTTTGAGCATCATTTTTGCCACGAGTGCCATATTTTTCAGATGCTTCTTGGATGAAATTATCTTCTTCTTTCATCAGTTGTTCTATCGAAGTATTTAATGCCTTGCAGAGCTTATTCAAAATCGCAACATCTTTGGGGTATCTTTGGTTGCTCTCATAATTTTGAATAGATCGTAAGGAAAGCCCTGCTTTATTCGCTAATTCTTGTTGGCTCATACCTGCCAAACTTCTCAGTTCCTTAATTCGATCACCAAATAACATGATATTGGCTCCTTCCTAATTAAAGCATTTTTATATGCTTGACATGCAACATCGTACATAATAATTTTATTGACAAGCGAAAGTATGTTCGTGTATAATTTGAATATACGATATGCAACTTCGTTCGTAATATATATTACACTTGATTGAAACAAATGTCAATATGAAGATTCAGAAAGGAAAGATGTCATGCGCAAAGAGAGCAAAGTTATGAAACACTGTACCTTTATGTATAAGGGATTAAACATAGACCGCACAGCGGTTCTGCACAAAACAAAACTACTTCTTAAAATATATCGTCCGGTCGTATGGTCAACATCAAATAGAGCCTATCAAATATGTGAAAGTGCCGAATGTTATTGTGGTAAAAATTTAGAGAGTGCATTAGAGTACCTGGCTAATTTTGCGCCTGAAACTGAACAAGATAGGTTTTCAGAAGATGTAAAATCCTTATTTGAAACACAATGGCTCATTTCATTGATTGATTCTACAATGAATAAAATTTATGAATATCCAGATAATGGGATGATGTATCATGAAATATTAAGTAAGCAATATTTGACGGTTTCCAAATACTCAGAGCAGGAAATGCTTGAATTATTAAATATGGAGCGTAGTACATATTACGATAAAAAACGGGAAGCAATTGATTTATTTGCTATTTGTCTTTGGGGCTATACTATTCCATCAATGAGGGGAATTTTTGCTGCAATCGAAGGAGGAAGTGAGATACCGAGCTTTTTTCGATGTTTGGACAACCCCGACTTAATCCCGACCAACTCCCGACAAAGTCCCGATTAAATCCCTACTGCTTTCCGACTTCCAACATGTTACACTGTTTATGCTGGTGAGTTATGGCATGAATTATATCGAAATAGAAGTATACAGCCTCAATATCCAATTGGATTTTGGGGCTTTTTTTATACCCTTTTTCATCAGTAAATATGGCGGCGATTGAGGCCGGAGGTGATTAAGTTCATTTCCGGTCTTTTTTCATGCCCGGAAACAGGAGAAGGTTGTATGCAAATGTGGGGAACTTACAGGTCTCGTTTTCATATTAAGCATGAACATTCCTTAAAACAAAACGACGTGTTTTTAGACGTTTTTGTATTAAAGGCATACTTCAGGAATTTTGGAGGTGCCTTTATGAAGACCTACATCTGTAACAAAAGGCGTTGGGAAACTTATATCGCCCGTTATCCATGACTTTCAAATTTCGCTTGAACATTCATCAAAACGAAATTTGGAGGTTAAGAAAATGGATAAGAAAAAGAAGTTTTTTATACGCATTGATAATCACGTAGAGCAGGTAACAGAAGAAGTCTACAGAGAGTATTTCAAAATGCTCCGAAGAGAGCGCTATTTAGAAGAACGGGATTTGGCACATGGCAGGTTCTTGTATTCACAGCTTGATAATGTCTATGAGGATGTTCTGGGAGAAGAAATGCTCGTTGATAGCTTTACAGAGGATCTTTGCGATTCTATTGTTACCAAAATCATGATTGAGAAATTAAAGATGTGTTTATCCCTTTTGTCTGATGATGAACTGAATTTAATCATCCAGTTATTTTATGAAGAAAAAAGTCAGCGCCAGTTATCTGAAGAAAGTGGCATACCAGTGATGACCATAAGTGACCGAAAGAACAGAATCCTAAAGAAACTAAAAAAATATATGGAAAATAAAAAATAATTCCGTACACCCCCCTTACTTTTCCGGCTTAGAAGTGAGGGGGTAATTTTTTTACTCTCCTTATGCTCCTTGAAAACTGAACATACGGTATATCAGGAAAACCACCTTTGCGCCAGAAATGGCAAGCAACGAAAGCGGAGCGCCATGACCACTTGATGCGAGCGAATATCTCCGGCTTGAAATAGCCAGTGGAATGGCTAATTGCGATGACCAGCAAAGGGATTAATAATGATACTTCTGCCTTGAACGCCTCACCGCATTGGGCAGCCCGCAATGAATGACGGGATAACGCTCATTTGGTTTGAGAACTTATAGCCATGTCAGCTTATATGATGTTTTCCAAAGACAACCTGATATATCCCCTCAGTTGTATCAGGGGCGTTGAGAACAAATATGATACACACCAATTCTACTGTTCAAACGAATTGCTTGACAGCAGAAACTATGCGGTGGCCTGTACGAAAGCTGATTATTCAAAATCGCTCTAAAATTAGTACAGGCCACCGTATCATTGTGCTGTCAAGTATCCCACATATACGAAGGAGAGGAAAATTATGTTTGAGATAAAAACGACAGACGAATCGATAATGCAACAATATCTCAAAAAGCATGGAAACAGAAACGAATTTCGTTATCTTTTTACATTTGATAAAAACTACATTTTCATGGTGAAAGAAAATAGAAGCATAAATACCTACTATGTAATTTGCTTGATGAGAAATTGTATGATCGCTATTGCTAAAAGCAAGCTAGTTTATTCTGATGATATAAAAAAGAAGCTAATAGAGAAGTTTATTGCTACACCTGATTATCAAGCCACACTTCCTGAAAACCCAAATACCATGATTGAATTTATTTTCATAAAACTGATGGCAGAAAGCGGGTTTACAATCAGGGGAAATCAAATTGAACTATCTAAAATGATGTATGAAGGAATTAAGCAGAACCACATTGCTATTTGCGAAGCAGAGGTTGGAACGGGAAAAACCTATGCTTACATAGTTGCTTGTGTTGTTTATGCTCTTTATGAAAGACAAAAGCGTATCAAATCAGGTACACTTACATATTTGGACAATGAATACTGCTCTGTTCCTTGTGTCATATCAACATCCAGTATTGATTTACAAAATGCCATTGTCCGTAGTTATGTCCCAAGATTATCTGATATATTACTGAAGAATAAAGTGATTGATCGTCCTTTAAATGCAGTTTTAAGAAAGGGGAAAGAACATTACTTTTGTCAGATGCGATACGACCGGTTAACGAGTTATTTAAAGAGTAGTCAAAAAGCTGTGGACAGAGAACTGCTTTATAAATTGTCCGCATTTAAGATACCGGATTACGGAATTGATTTAGATGAATATAAAGGCTTGAAGAACCATATAGTTCAAAAAATCAATGTGCCCAAAGCCTGTGAGATTTCATGTCCCTACTATAAGGAATGCCAATATATCAAGTATATGGATTATGCAAGATCATCAATTCATGACTTTCAGGTATGCAACCATAATTATTACTTGGCAGATACAATGAAACGTTCCAAAGGGAAGCATACTCTTATTCCGGAACACTCTGTAGAAATTATTGATGAGGCACATAAATTGCCGGATGCGGCTATGCAAATATTTGGGAAAAAATTTTCAAGTGAAGACATAACAGTCATGATTAATGTACTGAAAAGTAATCTGAAAGGTAATAAGGCATATTTACAGATAGCAAAGATGAAGTTGGACAGTTTATCTGTTCTGAGGACGAGATTTTTTAAGAGCCTAGTTTCAAAAATTAACCTGGATGCTGTAGATGATGAAACATCACAAATTGGTATATTCATAGGGCACTTTGAAAAAATGCTACTCCTAGACATGTTTAAACTCATTGAAAATCTTAAGGAATACTGTGCAGTGGATATTTCGAAGAGCAGGTCATTGGAGATTATGTTTTCAGAATCAGTAGAACAGGTTAAAACCTTTTACCAGACTGATAATATCATTTATTGGCTCGAAAACCCTATGAGCGAAGAATTGGTTTCTGTCTGCTGTATTCCAACAGATTTAGAGAATCAATTGCACAAATTGTTATGGAAAAATGGAATCCCAAAGGTTTTGACTTCCGGAACATTATCAGATGATAGAGGCTTTACCTACTTCAAAAGCAATGCGGGAATAGATATGGTCAATAAAAATTGTATCAGTGAGATGAGCTGTCGTTCTCCATTTGACTATAAAAATAATGCATTACTTTATGTCAGTGAAAACGTACCATTTCCTGATAAACAAAGCAACGAGTATATTGAGGCTTTAGCGGATGAAATTATTAGGATTGTGGATGCAGCCTACGGGCATACAGTTATTTTGTTTACTTCCTACTCTTTACTATCAAGAGTATATGAATTGGCGAGACACAGAATCAGATATCCGATCCTAAAAATGGATAAAAGTGAGAAGAACATCGTAGAAGCTTTTAAAAACAGCGGAAACGGTGTTCTTTTTGCTACAGGTTCATTTTGGGAAGGTGTTGATTGTCCCGGAGATATTTTGTCTTCACTTATAATCGTCAATTTGCCATTCCCAACACCTACACCGATCTTGGAACATAGGAAGAAACAGTATACACAGCTGAAAGAGTTTATTGAATTTATTATTTTTCCTGAAATGCTCATTAAGTTGAAGCAAGGCATGGGGCGATTGATTCGATGCGAAACTGATACAGGACTTATCGCCATTTTAGATTTCAGGATCAGTAAAAAAGGGAAGTACCGCAAGAGAGTGCTTGATGCCCTTACAGACTATAGGGTGGCAGATTCTCTTGATGAGGTAAAAGCATTTTTTCGTAGAGTCAAGAGAAAAGAATATTTTTATCAAGATTAAGTGAGCGGTTATGAGAATAGCTGCTCACTTTTTTGAAAGGAGCGGTTTCATGAACACAGCCATGACCATAGCGGACATGAAAAATATAGACATACGTACAGTTAATCCATCCACCTTAGTAGATATTAAAACAGTTAAAGTCAATACAGATTTACCGGTGGAAGAACGAAAGAAAGATTTTATCAAACAAGTGAAAAATCCCTACTGCTTCAGATGTGGCAAGATTGTGGTTAAGATGAGTTTCGCTGATACAACAGCTACATTGGAAGACAGGTTAGAGAATTACTTTAGAAGCTTATAGAACAGTAGAAAGCAAAACTTTACAAATTGGCGCTTCGGAAATCTGGACGCGCAGTTAATTTTATGCTAAGCTTTTGTTGGACTATAATCAGTGAAGCCTAATGTGTTTAAAGTTTTGCTAATACTTTAAACAAACAGGAGGCTTTACTCATGGAATTTTTAAAAGATAACAAAACCTATAATGCTGCCATTTATGTAAGACTTTCAAGAGATGATGGAGATAAAGAAGAAAGTGACAGCATTTCAAACCAAAAGGAACTTATTCGTGAATATTTAAGATCAAAGTCAGATATCCAAATTGCATCTGTGCATGTAGATGATGGATATAGTGGCGTTGACTTTAATCGCCCCGCCTTTTTAGAAATGATGGAAGAGATTAAGGCAGGGAAAATAAACTGTGTTGTCGTAAAAGACCTTTCACGTTTTGGCAGAAACTATATTGAGTCAGGGAAATATATTCAAAAGATATTTCCTTTTCTTGGTGTGCGTTTCATTGCGATCAATGATAATTATGATAGTGCGGAAGGTTCAAATATTACCGACAATATCATGATTCCATTTAAAAATCTAATTAACGACTCATATTGTAGAGATTCCTCAATTAAAATAAGGAGCCAACTTGAAATCAAACGAAAGAAGGGTGATTTCATTGGCTCTTTTGCTGCTTATGGCTATAAGAAAGCTGAGAATGATAAGAATAAGCTGGAAATAGATGAATATGCAGCTCAAGTTGTCCGTGATATCTTCAAGTGGAAACTTGAAGGGATGAGCCAGCAGGGGATAGCCAACCGATTAAATGAAATGGGCATTTTGTCTCCAATGGAATACAAACGCTCATTGGGAGAAAGGTATAAAACGACCTTTAAAGTAAAGCAGCAGGCTCTCTGGTCCGCCGTTGCAGTCAGACGCATCTTAATAAATGAATTGTATATCGGTGTATTGGAGCAGGGCAAAAGAACCACTCCAAATTATAAAATAAAAACGAGAGTTGAACGTCCTAAAGAAGAGTGGGTGCGAGTGGAAAATGCACATGAGCCAATAATATCAAAAGAGCTGTTTACCACAATAAATGGTTTATTGCTTCATGATACTCGAATTGCCCCTACTGAGGAAACTGTATATCTTTTTTCAGGCATTATTGCCTGTGGAGATTGTAAAGAAAACATGATTCGCAAGACGGTTCCCTCTAATGGGAAAAAATATTATTACTATACTTGCTCAACCAATCGAAATGATAAAAACAGTTGTACCACCCATAACATCAGTGAAAAGATATTTGAAGAAGCTGTTCTGGCGGCTTTAAATGTCCATATACGAAGTATTCTTGATATTGAACGTATTCTTACTTATATCGATACATTGCCTTACAAGCAAGAAGAAATTTTGAAATTAGATGCGCAAATTGTCAGGGCACAAGAGGAAATAGAAAAAATTCAAAAGTATAAGTTGACATCATACGAACACTTTGTAGATAAAGTAATCACCAAAGAAGAATATCGAAACCATGTCAGCAGATATAATGCTAAAATTCAGAAGGCAGAAAGGCTTATATTAAAGCGAAAACAAGAGATTGAAAATATTATAAGCAATAAGACGCCAACTAACTTATGGATTGAACATTTTAAGCAATACCAAAACATTGAGCAGCTTACCCGAAAAGTAGTTGTGTCATTGGTGGAGAAAATATATGTATATGAGAATGGGAAAATCGATATTCATTTTAAACATCAAGCGGAATACGAAAGTACTATTCGTTTCATAGAAAGTGCCAGTAAATCGGATTTCTTTGATGCGAGTGTTGCGTTTAAGGAGGCGATTTAATCATGGCAAGAAAAAGTAGAAGACAGTCTGTGATCGCCCAAAAAGAAACGGAAACACAAGAGAAGGTGTTTAAAACAGGACTGTACGTTCGCCTTTCTATTGAGGATGTGCGTGACAGAAAAGACAGTGATTCTATTGAAAATCAGGCATATTTATTGAAACAATTCGTTGAGGAAAGACCATTTTTGCAGATTTACTCAATATATACGGACAACGGAGAAAAAGGAACGAATTTTGACCGTCCTGAATTTAACAGACTGATGGACGATGTTAAAGCAGGCAAAGTGAATTGTATTGTAGTAAAAGATCTCTCGCGCTTTGGCAGAGATTATCTTGAAACTGGAAACTATCTTGAAAAGATTTTTCCGTTTCTTGGGGTCCGTTTTATATCTATCAATGATAATTATGACAGCTTTAACCCTGAAAACAGTAATGAAGACTTAATTATTTCTTTGAAAAATCTTTTGAATGATGTTTATACAAAGGATATATCTAAGAAGATCATATCTACCTTCAGAGAAAGACAGTCGAAGGGTGAATTTTTAGGTGCACATGTGCCCTATGGATACAGCAGACCGGGTGATGGCACTTATAAACTTGTAGTTGACGAAGAATCTGCTTCGGTCATCCGACAAATCTACCAGTGGAAAGTAGAAGGGCTTAGTGATACTGTAATAGCTCGTCGTTTAAATGATATGGGAATACCTTCTCCAAGCAAGTACAAGTATTTGAAGGGCGAGTGGAAAAATGCTCGTTATAACAACAATATTTGGCAGCGTCAGACAATTAAAGCTCTTACAGAGAATGAAGTGTATTTAGGACACAAGATATATGGCAAAATTCAGGCATCCCTTTATGAAGGCAAGCGAAAATCAAGAGTGCCAAGGGATGAGTGGACAATTATTGAAAACGACCATGATCCGATTATTGATCAAGAAACTTTTGATATTGTCCATAATAAAAGAATAGAAATATATGAAGAGTTTAGTGCAAGGATTGAACAAAACAAGCACTTAAAAAATAAAGAAAATATTTTTAAAGATATTGCAATTTGCGGAGATTGCAAATGTAAACTTGTTCGCAGGAGAAGGATTAAAAATGATGAGCTTCATTATTATTTTTCATGCACTACTTACGAAACAAATAGTGGCTATAAATGCACGAGAAAGCATATAGTAGAAGCTGATATGATTGAAGCAGTATATGCTGCTATTCGCAATCAAATAGATGTGGTTGCATCGGTGGATGATATTCTGGAAAAAGTAAATTCCGATGCAAGATATCAGAATAGGAAAGACAACTTGGCTAATGAAATCAGAAAGGTTAAAGCACAAATTGAAAGGCTGACTTCCTTGAGAAGTTCTCTTTATGATGATTATATTGAACAACTGCTTACTGAACAGGAGTATCTATATGCAAAAGCAAAGTATGAGAAAGAAGAAGACGCATTAAAAGACAGACTAAATGAACTGCTGTTACAGCAGAAGAAGTATGGTCAGACATATTCCTATGAAAATCGGTGGTTATCTTCTTTTAGAGCATTCCGAGATGAAAAAGAACTAACCAAAGAAATGGTTTCAGCCCTCATAGAAACTGTGGAACTGTATGCCGATAGGAGTATTCAGGTCAATTTCAAGTTTAGAGACGAGTATGAGGAATTACTTAATTATCTTAATACTATAGAAGAAGAGGTGAAGCCTGATGAACAAGAACGTCTCAGTAGCTATGTACATTAGGCTTTCCAATGAGGATACGGACATTTCAAAAAATGATGCAAAAATTGAAAGTAACAGTGTTAGTAATCAGCGTGACTTGTTGATGGATTTTATAAGTCGCCATCCTGATTTAGCAGATTCCAACATCTTGGAGTTTTGCGATGACGGCTACAGCGGTACTAATTTTGAGCGACCGGCAGTACAACAGTTGTTGACCAAAGTAAAGCGGGGAGAAATCAACTGTATAGTGGTAAAAGATTTTTCACGATTTGGCAGAAACTACTTGGAGTTAGGGGATTATCTGGAGCAAGTCTTTCCATTTTTAGGAGTTCGATTTATATCTGTAAATGACGGATATGACAGTGCAAAAGATAATTGTATAACAGCAGGCCTTGATATTGGGTTGAAGAATCTTATCTACGACCTTTACAGTAAAGATCTATCAAAGAAAGTAAAGACAGCTAAAACTGCCAAAATGAAAAAGGGCGAGTATATTGGATCTTTCGCACCATTTGGGTATCTCAAAGCGAAGGATAAGAAAAATTCAATTGTTGTTGATGAGGAAGCTGCAGTTGTTGTTAAGCGAATTTTTCAATTGGCAGCCGAAGGGAACAATACAAGTGCTATCGCTAAAATACTCAATGCAGATGGAGTACCTTCACCTGCAAGGCATTACCAAAAAAATTATAATAACAAAAAGTGGAGAAAAGCCAAAGGTGATTTGGTTTGGCAAACTATGGCCGTCTTAAAAATCCTTAAAGATGAAACCTACACAGGAAAGACAATCAACCATAAGAGGGAAAAGCCTGACGTAAACGGTATGAGTACGGTAGCTGTTCCGAGAGAACAATGGATAGTAGTTCCAGATACGCATGAGGCTATTGTAAGCGAAGAATTGTATTTGGAAGCTCAGAAGGCGATTCGTAAGATATCCAAGCGTAAAGAGTACAAGGTTGATAAAACAAGAGTTCTTTACGGTAAAGTAAAATGCGGTATTTGTAAGAAGAACCTCCAGCGCTCACATACAAAGGTACCTTATTATATTTGCAAGAGCAACTATTTTGATGAAAACAGCCTTTGCTATCATGGAAGAACAGAGGAGCCAATGATTCTGGAAGTGTTATTGGAAGCAATACGGCAACAGGCTCAAATAGCCAATAAAGCGGAAAAGCTTGTACTTAAGGAAAAAGAAAAATCAGAAAGTGAAGTGGCTGATTTATTACAATCCGTAAGAAAAGCTCAGCAATATCTTGAAAGGTTAAATGCTTTGAGAATTGAGGAGTACGAGAAATATTTAGATGAGAAGATCAGCAAAGATGACTATCTCCGGCATAGAGAAAAATACAATCAAGAGATAGAAAAAACAACTTTGAAGATCAGTAAACTGGAAGCTGATTATGAACTTCAAAAATTGAAAAACAAGGAGTCGGAAAACCAATTTGTTGAACACTTTAAATGTAAACATGAAATCAAAGAACTAAGCAGAGATTTAGTGAATGAACTTGTTGACTCAATATACGTGTTCGGTGAAAATCAGATTGAGATTGTTTGGAACTTTGCTGATGATTATGAAAAAATAATGGAGATGTTATAATGTGTATTAAAATGAAGAAAGTATGGATATACAGCAGAATTGCTAATGCTGAAAATTTGGATGATGCTTATTTGACTGGACAAGAAAAAGCATTAAAGGAATTGGCTGAGCAACATTGTTTTAATGTAGTTGGATATTCCCGAGATATTAGCAGTGGGCTGAATCTCAACAGAAAAGGACTCAAGGAAATTGAGAATGCCATATCTGTAAATACGATTGATGCTGTTCTTGTAAAAGATATGAGCAGGATTGGCAGAAATACTTTTGAAGTTCTTTCTCTTTTAAGAGATTGGAAGGAACAAGGTTTTGAATTGCTTACGGCAGGTGAATTATAGAAATATCTATAATTCAAAGCAATAGATGGATGATTCTAAGTAATGTTGAGCCGAGTGGTTTCGTTGAAGAAATCGCTCGGCTCTATTCTTTTATATGTAAAATTTGAAAATTTTTTAGTTTTTACTTGACACACGCTGATGAATGCCATAGAGGTAGTGCAAAAGAGGAGTCGCAGTGGAGGAAAATCTTAGACTATTTCACGGAAGCCATACACCTTGGCATGACTGCAACACCCAAAGAGACAAAAGAAATCAGCAACATAACCTATTTCGGTGAAGCGGTATACACCTATAGCCTAAAGCAAGGTATTGACGATGGCTTCTTAGCTCCGTATAAAGTGGTACGAATTGGTTTAGACAAAGATCTGGAAGGGTGGCGCCCATATAAAGGGCAGGTCGATGAAAATGGCAATTTGATTGAAGACCGTGAATACAGTTCTACAGACTATGACCGTAACTTAATCATCGATGAGCGCACTCAAGCGGTTGCGAACCGTGTGACCAAATGGTTAGTAGCCAATGGCAGATTCAGTAAAACTATTATTTTCTGTGTCGATATTGATCACGCTGAACGCATGCGACAAGCCTTAATCAACGAAAACAAAGATTTAGTTGCTGAGAACCCCAAGTATATTATGCGCATTACCGGAGATAACCCGGAAGGGAAAGCACAACTAGATTATTTTATCGATGCTCATGAATCACATCCAGCCATTGTTACCACTTCGAAGCTCATGACAACAGGGGTCGATGTGAAAACATGTCGATTAATTGTTCTCGATAACAATATCAACTCTATGACTGAGTTTAAACAAATCATTGGTCGAGGAACTAGGCTTTACCCGGAAATGGGAAAACTTTACTTTACTATTATGGATTTCAGGAATGCCTGTCGCCTTTTTGCTGACCCGGAGTTTGACGGCGATCCAGTTGTAATCATTGATGGTGGAGACGGAGGAGATGACTGGAATCCAATAGACGAAGGAACCCCGGGTGGGGAAGATTACCCTGTGGACAATCCACCCGGTTTTGAACCACCGATTATCGCCGAAAAAGTCCCAAAATATCATGTGCGAGGAGTATCGGTAACAATAATCAATGAACGAGTTCAGTATTACGACGTAAATGGTAAGTTGATCACAGAAAGCATCAAGGATTATAGCAAACGCAATATTTTAGATGAGTATGCTACTTTGGATGATTTTCTTTGGGCATGGACCATTGCAGAAAAGAAGCAAGCAATCATTGATGAGTTACAAAATCACGGGGTGCTACTGGAAGCACTAAAAGAAAAAGCTCAGCAGGATATGGATGATTTTGACCTGATTCTTCATATTGCGTATGATAAAAAACCCTTGACCAAAAAAGAACGCGTCGAACACGTGAAAAAGCAAGGATACCTACACAAATATTCCGATGTTTGTCAAGAGGTTTTATCTGCACTTTTGGACAAGTATATGAACGAGGGTATCGGCGAATTGGAAGATACCCGCGTTTTAGATAATGCTCCTTTCGATAAACTGGGTAGTCCGAAGAGGATCGCCCAATTGTTCGGGGGAAGAGAAGCATATTTGTATGCAGTGAAAGAGTTAGAAAGACACATTTACGAAGTGGCATAGTTAAAGGAGAGTTCGAATGAGTATTGGGAGCTTTGTTAAAACGATACAGAATATTATGCGCGGAGATAGTGGAATCAACGGGGATGCTCAACGTATTGAACAAATGACTTGGTTGTTATTTCTCAAGGTGTATGACGCCAAGGAAGAAGATTGGGAGTTTCATGATTCCAGATATGAGTCTATTATTCCGAAAGAATTACGCTGGCGGAACTGGGCAGTGGATCACAAAGATGGCAATGCACTAACCGGGCAAGGCCTTCTCGATTTTGTTAACAACCAACTCTTTCCCGCCTTAAAAGAAATAAAAGTTTCGGAGCATACACCCATAAAAAAAGCCATTGTCAAATCGGTTTTTGAAGACAGCAATCAGTACATGAAAGACGGAGTATTGCTTCGTAAGGTTATCAATGAAATTGATACCATCGAGTTCGATGTTTACGATGAACGGCATGCATTTGGTGATGTTTACGAAACAATTCTGAAAAGCTTGCAAAGTGCCGGCAATGCTGGAGAGTTTTATACTCCTAGAGCCGTAACGGACTTCATGGTCAAGATGATACAACCAAAACTGGGTGAAAAAGTCGCCGACTTTGCCTGTGGGACAGGTGGTTTCCTAACCTCTACCCTAAAAGTATTAGAACCACAAATCAGAAATATAGAAGACCGTGCACTCTATAATCAGAGTGTTTATGGCATAGAGAAAAAGCCACTCCCTTACTTGCTTTCAATCACTAACATGTTGCTGCATGATATCGATAACCCCAACATTTTTCACGGAAACTCCTTAGAAAGAAATGTACGAGAGTATAAAGAACAGGAGAAGTTCGATATTGTGCTCATGAATCCACCCTACGGAGGGACAGAGAGTGAAGGAGTAAAAATCAATTTTCCGGCTGATTTGCGTAGCAGTGAAACTGCAGATTTGTTTATGTCGGTTATTATGTATCGTCTCAAAGAAACAGGGCGTGCAGCTGTGATTATCCCCGATGGCTTTTTATTTGGTATCGACAACGCGAAGGCGGCATTAAAGAAAAAACTGCTTGACGAGTTTAATTTGCATACGATTATTCGTTTGCCAAGTAGTGTGTTTTCTCCTTATACTCCAATTACAACGAATATCCTGTTTTTTGACCGAAGTAAGAAGACCGATGAAATTTGGTTCTATAGAGTCGATATGCCACAAGGATATAAGCATTTCTCCAAAACAAAGCCGATGTTGTTGCAGCATTTCGACGAGTGTGCGGCTTGGTGGAGCAATCGAGCTGAAATCAAAGATGTTGAATCTGACACCTATAAAGCAAGGTCATTTACCACTAAAGAAGTAGCAGGCAGAGGCTATGACATGGATCTTTGTGGCTACCCAACAATTGAGGAAGAGATATTCTCCCCTGAAGAAACAATTCGTATTTTTCATGAAAAACGAAATTCCCTGAATGCTAAAATTGACAAACGACTCGCAGAAATTGAAGCACTCCTGGGGGTGCGGAAATGATTGCGGAAACCTTGAAAAAATCTATATTGCAAGCAGCAATACAGGGAAAGCTAACGGAGCAACTCCCAGAAGATGGCGATGCCCGGGGTTTGCTGGAGGAGATTAGGAAAGAGAAAGAACGTCTGGTGAGAGAAGGTAAGATAAAAAAAGAAAAACCTCTACCTGAGATTAAGGAAGAAGAAATACCTTTCGATATTCCGGAGAATTGGGTTTGGGTGAGGTTAGGTGAGGTTATGTATGACCGTGGCCAAAAGACTCCAGATCATCAATTTACATATATCGATATTTCATCCATAGATAACAAGAAATACCGAATTGATAAATTGGATAATGTTCTTGAGCCAAAGCAAGCACCCTCAAGAGCGAGAAAAATCGTTCAAAGAGGAGACGTAATTTATGCAAGTGTTAGGCCTTATTTGCATAATATTAGTATCATTGATCGAGATATTGTCCCTGAGCCAATTGTTAGTACTGGATTTTTTGTAGTCTGTACTCCAAAGGAAACATTGAACAAGTACCTGTTTTTTTGCTTCTTAACGCCAATGTTTGATGAATACGCATGCAGTAATGAAAATTCAAAAGGGGTGGCCTATCCAGCGATAAATGATGGCAAATTCAAAAAAGCATACCTGCCCATCCCTCCTCTCACAGAACAAGATAGAATTATTAAGAAAGTTGACAAGCTATTTGCCGAAATTGATGAACTCAAAGAAAATGAGATTAAAATAGAGGAGCTACAAAAGGTCTTTCCGAAGAAAATGAAGGACTCTATACTTCAGCATGCTATACAAGGCAAACTTACAGAGCAACTCCCAGAAGACGGCGATGCCAGGGATCTGCTGGAAGAAATCAATAGGGAGAAAGCTCAATTGATTCGAGAAGGTAAAATCAAGAAAGAGAAACCTCTACCTGAGATTAAAGAAGAAGAAATACCTTTTGATATTCCGGAGAATTGGTGTTGGGTTAGGCTGGGGGAGTGTCTTGATGTTCGTGATGGAACTCATGATACTCCAAAGTATGTCTCTCGAGGAGTTCCATTAGTTACCGGGAAAAATATCAGTAATGGCGTTCTTGATTTAGAGCATGTAAAATTTATAACTAACCACGATGCTGATAAAATTAATAAACGCTCAGAGGTTCTGGTTGGGGACATACTTTTTGCAATGATAGGCAGTATCGGAAATCCTGTTCTAGTTAAAAACAACGAAAAATTCTGTATAAAGAATTTAGCACTGTTCAAAAATATTGGAAGCAAACTAAACATGGAGTTCATCCTTGAGTATCTTAGATTAGCTCAATATAATCTGAAAAAAGAATCATCTGGTGGAGTGCAATCCTTTATATCGTTACAATCCTTTAGAATGTATTTACTCCCCCTTCCTCCCCTTGTTGAACAGAAACGAATTGTTGAAAAATTAAATCGATTGCTTCCTCTTTGCGATTCGTTAGATTGATCGTAAAGAATACACTACATGATTTCGCTCTTGATAACTATTAAGATAAGGGTTAAAGTGTAATTGACAGAACCCTCCACACCACTGGTTTTAACAAATCATGTGTTCCATGGAGGGTTATTTTTTTCTTCAATATTTGCGTTATGTTAAGTTTTTGTTACATACGTTTTTGTGAAGGAGATGCTGTTCCTCCATGGAAATGAAGAAATATAAAAATAAACGTTCCTATTGACTTTGACTCTGAAAGGGGGATTAAATATGCCGAACTCGAACAAAAGAAAATTAGCTTTATGTGGTTGGCTACAAGAGCATCAACGAGAAGTATATGAGTCCTCGTTAAAATTGCAAAAATTCTTGTTTTTCTATGAAGTGTTCTCAAAAACAGAAGGCGAGAATGCGGATTTTAGAAATTTACAAGGGTATGAACGCGGTCCGGTTTTCAGCGCAGTTTATGGAGATTATAAGCACGAAAAGCCTGAACTGGATCAAGTTTCATTGAGTATTCACCAAGATGGATTAGTTAAGATCAATCAAGACCGAGCACAGAAAACTTCCTTTATGGTTAAGAGCTTGACCGAAAATGAATTAACCGACTTGACACACATGTTTCACATTTGGAGAGCAAAAGAAGATAGAATCATGTCAGGTGAAAGAAACGTCCCTTTATCGGAAAAGGACTTCAACGAGAATGACGAGGAACTCATTTCGCAAATTAACGCGATCTATACAAAGGAGTTAGTACAGAACTCTATAATTGTTTCTGTTGGAGAGAAAAATTTTGTTTTTTCTTCTGATGATTATAATAAGCTGACAGAAAAGCACCATGAGGCTTTACTCGGGTTATCAACAAACCCAGAGATTAATAATCCGGTTTTTGTAGAAATCGATAAGCGAGGTAGACTAATCGTTGATTGATCGTAAAGATGTAGTAACAATAAGGATTCCTTTTCCGAATATTTCTTCGGATTTGGCAGTTCGCTCTCATATGTATATTTGTCATCACACAAAACAAAGATTGAAAAAATTCGTCAAATGCCAGAGCTTGAAACCCTACATGTTAGCCAATAAAACGATAAAACATTTCATAGATGAAGTGCCGAATTTAAAGCGAAATCCGTTCTCGAAGCCAACTCGGATTGATTGTGATAAAGAGTTTTATACCACTAACTTAAGGTATCCTTTAAGCCTGCGTACTACTACTAGACCAGATGTCTGTGATAATCTTATTCAAATGGTTGAATTGAAATTGGGTTGTGACGGTTGTGATTCAAACGCATTGAACGAGCAGGAAATGCTTCAACTCAATAGTTGTGTTTCTCGAATATAAATAACTGGTGATGGATCAATCCATCACCAGTTATTTATATTCTTTGTTATTCGGGCTTCTTTGCTTCTACAATAGGGTCTGCACAGGTGCAACCTTCACCTTCACGGCAAGTGCAGGAGCTTGTGGTGTCGGGAACGACCGCTTCGGTATCTTCGACTTCTTCTTCCAAGCAATAGCCATCGCATCCGTCATCGACTTCAACATCTTCGTTACAGTTGCAATCTTCATCTTCGCATTGGCAGTCATCGCCTTCGTGGCAATGGCATTCGTGCTCCTTGTGTTTCAGACGGGCGTCTTCTTTGGCCTTCTTAGTCAGCTTCATGGCTCGCTGAATTCCTTTTCCGATCATGAAACCTACTAGATTCATAAAAACTAGAAATGCTATGATCTTTGCAATGGTACAAAGAGTTTTTTTCGTAGTATCGTTGTTGTTCATAAGATCCCTCCTCAAAAGATTATATCTAAAGTATACCATAGATTGCGGTGTAAAAATTATACAATTATGTTACAATTTCGTCGGAGAGGGAATTTTTTCACGGTAGATGCGCACTGGGCGTTGTGAAATGGCGGCCAAAACATAGCCAATGGTGGTTTTACTTCGTGCTTTCAGGTCGTAAACGGTAATTTCGTCGTCCCCGTTTTGTCCAATCAAGGTCACGGTATCGCCGATCTTGACTTCGGGTAGGTCTGTCACATCGATCATGGTTTGATCCATGCATATCGCAACCACAGGAGCGCGTTTGCCCTGAATCAAAACGAATCCATTTTTGGTAGGATCAGGACCGACAAGATTACGCAGATATCCATCGCTGGCGCCAAACCCGGCTACTGCAATTCGGCTCTCTCGTGTAGGGCAAAACTGGGCACTATAACCAACGCCTTCTCCAGCGGGTACGGTTCGTACATTGGTAATGAGGGAGGTCCAACTCAAAACCGGTTCTACTCCCAGACGATTGAATACACCCTCAGCAGTGTCATAACCATAGAGGATTGCCGCAGGTCGAACGAGATTATAATGACAACGTTTGCTGGTGATGATTGCGTCGCTACCGGCAGTATGGAGCCATTTGGGGTCGAATCCGTTGGCTCGTATCTGCTCAACACCTTGTTCGAAGAGATCGAGCTGTTTGTTAGTTATGATGCAGTCTTCTTCATCGGCATTTGCCAAATGAGAATAACAGCCGTTGACGTTCAAATAGGGAAGTTCTTTGAGAGCGTCTAACAAGATTTGCAATTCAGCACCCGGTGCGACTCCTAAGCGATGCATTCCGGTATCCAATTTGACGTGCACTTCTACCTTCTTTTGAGCAAGTTCGGCGACACGATTCAGTTCCCGAGCCAGTTCAACATGGTAGCAGCCAGTGACGAGGTCGTATTCGGGGGTTGCCGGGAAGGCAGCCGTGGGAATCCCGCCTAGGACCATTAAGTAGCCTTTGTAGCCGTCTTGACGGATTTCCACTGCTTCAGCAATTGTTGCAGTCGCCAGTTTTTTTACATTGCAGGAGCGAACTGCATAAGCGGCCATCTCTTTTAAACCGTGGCCATATCCGCCGGATTTGACGGTGTACATCAATTCTGTATCGGGACCAAGAAAATCTTGCACTCGTTTCACGTTACGTCGAAAACGATCCAAATCAATGGTTACCAGAGAATTGGCTAACATTTCTTTATTGATCATGCAAGCGCTCTCCTTATTTCTTTCCCGGAACAGGGAGGTCTTCAGGGATTGGGCATTTATAAACGCTACCATTCATTGTTTGTTTAAATTCAGCTTGAGCAGCTTCGAGCAAATCGGGATTTCGAAGCAGCTTGCTACCAAACAGAGCCATGGAACGGGCGCCAAACATCATGCCTTTTTCTCCGATTGTGGAGCCGGAGCTGGCTGTGATTTGCCAACTATGCCCGGGGGCTGCGAAATTCGTTGAAGCGCCGTAGAAGTAGATGGTGGGAACGATATGGCCGACATCGCCGACATCGGTAGAGCCAAATTCGTTCTCGTGGCCAATCGGTAAGACATCGGTAAGAATTTCTACGTCGTCAGGAATATGTAAGGCTTTGCGCATGGCAGCGGTTTCTTTTGGGGTGGTTTGGTTTAAGGCACGGGCGAAGGCAATCTCTTCTTCGGTATAAGGATCCTTGGGAGCGGCCAACATGGCTTCGTGAATTACATTGGCTAACACTTTATTGTTTAAGGTGGGGTAACAACCGCCTAGGAAGTCGATTTCCAAAGTGGTTTCCGTCATCATTGCTGCCCCTTGCGCAATCTTTACCAAACGATGATAAACATCTTCTACCAATTCGCGCTTGGGTGCTCGAACATAAAACCAACTTTGAGCATAATCGGGGACAATATTAGGGGCCATACCGCCATGGGTGATGATGTAATGGATGCGCACGTCGGTCGGTACATGCTCCCGCAAATAGTTCGCTCCCACATTTGTGAGTTCCACAGCATCTAAGGCACTGCGACCATTATGCGGATCTCCGCCGGCGTGTGCGGTGCGACCGCGGAAATTGAATTTAGCAGAGTTTAATCCCAAGCTATGACCAAGGGTCACAGCGTTGACGGTTGCTGGGTGGAAGGCAATGGCGGCATCCAATTCTCGGAAAGCTCCGGCGCGAGCCATGTAACCCTTACCGGTCAGAACTTCTTCTGCAGGGCATCCATAGAAGACCAACGTTCCTTGAAGGTTGTCGGCTTCCATTTCGGCTTTTAGTCCCAGAACAGCACCGACATGTGCCACTCCAAGCAGGTTATGTCCACAACCTTGGCCTAAACCTCCGGCTGTGACAGGTTCTTGAGTGATTTGAATTTTCTGGCTGAGTCCCGGTAATGCATCGTACTCTCCTAAAAATCCAAGAACCGGATGTCCGCTACCCCAGGTAGCCCGAATGGCGGTTGGTAAGCCGGCAAAGCCTAATTCTACGTCAAAACCGGCTTCTTTCAACACTTGTGCGGTGGCTTTGGAAGCTTCATATTCTTGAAAAGGACCTTCGGGGTTTTGCCAAATTGTGCGGCTCAACTGCTCTAAAATGCTTCGGTTTTTTTCAATGGCTGTCATTGCAATGGAATTGTTCATACGAGATCCTCCCTTTTTTATGGTTTGTTTGTTATGGTTCCGGCGCTTCTTCATCACCGTCAAAGTCGTGCGCGTATCCCCAGCCCCCGGCATAGGTGCAGGCTTCCGCTCCTTTTTGGGCTGCATAGGCGGCGGAGGCTTCTACATCTTTGCCTTGGGTCAAGAAGTGGGTCAGGAATCCGGCAATGAAAGCATCGCCGGCGCCCAACGTATCGATTGCCGTGACAGGAACGATTCCCTGATGGAACCGTTGTCCTTTGTATGAGAAATAGGAGCCTTTGACACCCATGGTGATGCACACAAGCGCGGTGCCCAAGCTGTGGCAGCGATCCATAAGGCTATCCTGTTCTGCTTGGGTCATCTCAGCTCCGGAAAAGAAGGCAAAATCAAGCCAAGGGCAAACGGTTTTCAAATATTCGTCGTCACGCCGCTTGTTGGAAAAGTCGAATGAAAGCAGGGTGCGTTTGCGAATTTCCGGTAATAAAGGTTCCAAGAAGGAATAGCAGCTGGAATGCACGAGATCAAAGCCTTCAATATATAGGAAGTCGGCGGGGGTTAGGTTCAGGCGGACCAGGTGTTGAGCTGTGTCCTTGCGAGACCGCACAAAAACCCGATCTCCTTCCACCAAGGACACCAGGGGAGATCCGCTACGCCCCACCATTTGACGGCTGCGCTCAAAAGTAACGCCCTCTGACTGTAGACATGCCTGTAGGTGCTCCGCCTTCTTGTCGGTGCCAAAGATGCCCAGATAAGAGGCTTCACCAAAGCCGTAGCGACGACAATTCACAGCCACATTGACTGCGTTGCCACCAGGGTAGTATTTTTGTTGGTGCAAATAGCAATCGACGACATTATCACCAATGGCTAAAAGTTTCATGGTATTAGCCCCTTGCTTTCTGATTAGTAGTCCATTTTCCACATGTAGCGTCGAACGGAAAGGGGATGGCCACGTTGTGCGCCTAATTCATTGGCAAAGCTGCGCAGAACCGGTGCGACAAAGAGGGGTGCGAAGTATTTTCGAGATTCGACCGGAATGCCATCCATGATGAAGGTTTCGGCATCGACCACGATCAATTTATCGGTGAATTTCTTTGTAAAAGCTTCAGCGCGTTCATCCAAGGGGCGGGTGTCGCCAATGCTCTTGATTAGGATCATGGGGACATTATCGTCGGTGATTTCAAAGGGGCCATGGAAGAATTCTCCGGTATGTAGGGCGTGACTGTGAATCCACTGCATTTCCATGAGGATGCAAATCGCAAAGGAATAAGCAACCGGGTAACAAATGCCGCTGCCCATGGTATAGATGATGTCTTCGCGTTTGTATTTTTTACCGAGCTCTTTTGCCCAGTCCGCGCGGGCAGCTAAGGTTTGGCGTAAGTTTTCCGGGTAAACAGTCATAATGGCTTCTAATAGTGCAGTATATCGGGGTTGCGGGTTCCAAACTTGAAGGATACCGAAGAGCAAGCGGTATAGCATGGCATTACTGTATTCGCTGCAAGCAGCCTCGTCACCGGTGGAGTAATGAATGCGATATTCTGCGGCTTGCCAGAGCGGTGAATCCACCAGGTGGGAGAAGGCTACGGTTAGAGCGCCTTTTTCTCTGGCAAATGAGGCTGCTCTTACCGTTTCTGGGGTGTTTCCGGAAGTGGAGCACAGAATTACAACGGAGCCTTTGCCGAGACTGTGGGGATTGCGATGAATAAACTCGTTGGAAGAATAAACAAATGCCGGGTAGTCGCTTTCCTGTTCCATGACATATTGACCGGGGGTTAACGTTGCCATGGATCCACCGCATGCGACAAAAAAGAAGTTGCGCACAGAGTACGATGTGATCGCAGCTATGGCTTGATTCAATTGTTGAATATGTTCTTGCAATATAATTGCCTCCTTTAGTTGATTTGCTGTATTATTCAATTTCTACCGATCTTTTTCCTGTATATTGACGAATCTTTTTCTAATTCACTGTGAAGAATTGTTAAAGAATGACAATTAGTAAGCAAAATGTCGTAAATTTCTCATAAATTAGCTGGTTGAACGAGAAAAATTTGCTGTTTTCGGGCAGAACCTTGAAATCCCACAAAAAAGATGAAGAAACTTGCTTGACAAGCGGCATTAAAACGGGTATTATAGCAAAGCGCTCGTGAGACAAACGTCTTCACGGCACAACAGATCCTTGAGAACTAAACAGCGAAAAATAAAATGTGACGAAGAAAAGGCTAACTTTCTTTTGGGAAATGTTAATGAAATAACTTTCCTTTGGAAAGTTACTAACCGGTCAATTCAAAAAACGAGAGATCGAAGGTGACTCTTACTGTGCGGTAAGGGAAAGCTGAAGGGGTCTCAAAAAAAGTCATGCTACGGAAGTAGTATGCAACACAAGCCAGAATCTTTAAGATTTAAAGTTTGTAACAAGGAGCTAGATTAGCTCTACAATAAAAAATTATTGGAGAGTTTGATCCTGGCTCAGGACGAACGCTGGCGGCGTGCCTCATACATGCAAGTCGAGCGGATGTAGCAATACATCAGCGGCGGACGGGTGAGTAACACGTGGGCAACCTGGCCTT